>Ga0172380_10001074_pt1 | contig 48701 bp, 75 predicted proteins | sample Leawe162metaG_FD_119747 | JGI IMG/M metagenome (GOLD analysis project Ga0172380, IMG submission 119747) | Leachate microbial communities from a municipal landfill in Southern Ontario, Canada - Leachate well 162 metaG | ecosystem: Engineered > Solid waste > Landfill > Unclassified | place... | reverse complement strand
CATCTTGGTATTCTTTTTTCATTCTAACATTTTCTAGTAAAAAATATTTAGGTTTATAATAATTAACTATCTCAACAAATTTAAAGAATAGCTTACTTCTTGGGTCGTCAAACGCTAATTGTTTGCCAGCAAAACTAAAGCCTTGACATGGGCTGCCTCCGATAATTAAATCAAACTTGGGCATTAAATACCTGTGGCCTGTACCAGTCTCCCATCTGCCGATATTATTATGGCAATCAAAATTATTTATATCTCCTAATTGAATAATATCAGGGTAATTCTTTTTACTTACTTGTATAGCATATTTATCTATCTCACTAGCATAATAGTTTGTAATAGGTATTCCTGCTCGCTCTAAAGCAACTCTTCCGCACGAAATTCCATCAAATAAAGATAATACGTTCATATAGTTACTCTTCATTATTCAAAAGCTTTTCCAGCTTGACTATTTGTTCATCCGTCAATTTTACCCTATCATCATGCACTTTGTCAAATAGGAGGGCATCGAGCACAACAGCAAGGCCAGCAACCATGCTTTTAAGGTTATGTATTTTGGAGTCGCTCGTATAATCTTGGCCCGCTCGAAAAAGCAGCAAGTGCCTTTGCAGCGCGTTTAAATATGTGTTTAAAGACATAGTTCCGTCTGGCAGCTTAAGCCAGTTCCAGGTACCATATTTATTTGCTCCATCTGAGTTCCCAGGTGCTGCATGCAACAAAAGAGAAATAGGGATGTCATTAAATTGCATCTTCTTGGAAGCACAACCTTGTTTCGGGTCTATTAGTTTAGATTCATTTATTTTAGGGTCTATTAGCATTACTGCACCTCAAATGTATTTAAATTAAATGTGCCTACTTTATGTTTACTGTCATAATAAGATAAATATTCTATATCGATTGGAGAATTTATTAACACATCTGCTACGGCAGATTTTTTACGTTATATTCTATCTTATTGCCAGAATCATTTATATAGCTTAATTGAATCATAAATTTCTCCTGTTTATTGAAAAAATAATAGCTACTGCCGCTATAAATACAGCACTGGCAAAAAATATAGTTAAACATATGTAAGCGAGAGCAAGTATCATTTAATAATTCCTACGACATATAAATAATAAAAGACTCTGCTAATTGTATATTTTCTCAATCATTTATAAAATCCTCCCTATACTCAAAATCCCAAGGAAGAATATCCTCTAAATCCTCTCTGGTTAGACTTGTCTCGTGCATTAAATTTAATAAACTCGCAAGAGTCGATTGCAGTTGGGTTACTTGTTCTTGCAAATGCTCTAGCTCTCCAGAATAATTTGTGCTCTTTAAGCCTTGATAAATACTTTGTGTGACGTTTTTCATAATTATTCTCCTATTAATCCCAATCTGTTAATTGGACCGTTGCAGATAGTTTAATTATAGCACATGAAATAATATCTTGCTTGCTTTCTGATATAGTTCTAATTACTCTTTTACAATTTTGAACGACTGAAGAATGGTCCCTTTGAAATAGGTCCCCCACCTCATGGTACGACCTCCCACATAAATTCTTCACTAAGTACATGGCAACAGCTCGCGCTTTTGATGTAGTTTGGCACCGGTTACGTTCGAGCAAAGCACCTGGGTATAAATGAAAATAGTCCTCAACTTCTCGCATTACATATATTGGATTAATCATTTTTGACTCTCCGCTAATAATTCTGGGTTTTCATATATATTACCTATAACGAATGCTTTAAAAGATACTACGGAAGTACCTAAACCTAATAGTGCATATTTACCGTCCCTGAGATCAACATCAAAAGACGCACCACTAAGATCGTCATAAAACACAACCCCAATTTGATCATTAGACAGCTTTATTGTATCTCCTTCATATATCTCTACTCCGTTTTTATCCTTAAGTCCTGTGTATTGTATTATAAATTCCCAGGGAACCTCAAAACACCCCACATCAGTAGATACTTGTGTTAGATTACTCTCTGTTTTACAGTTTAGCTGATGCACAGTCCTCATAATTTTATCTGAATTATCCCACACTCTAAATTTAATTTCTCTATTCATTTTATAAATCCTCCCCTTCATAATTCTTGTATTCCACTGAGACAGGATGTCCCCATAATAGGTGCAAATATTCTGCTGTCCTTCTTAAGCTGTCGTGCTCCATAATAACCTCATTGGCTGAATAGTGACAGAGAGATATTGTCCTGTCTCCAGCCCAGTCAACATTAACGATTTCAATGTGAGGCACTCTTTTTGATAAATCATATTGAGCCGATAAAATGCTGCGTATTTGCATCAAGCTATCCTCCTCGCAAGTATTCTCCACACTGTAATAATTTTTATCTTCGTCCATTTGAATAGAAAACAGCTTAAACTGCCGAGCAACTTTTGGGGACAGAAATTGGAGCACAAAGCTCTCGTCTCGGTAATTTTTAACTATGTGCATTATCGTCTCGCGCCAATCTGTATTGCACAAGTGCGGAAAATACTGAAGGTCTTCCTTATCTGGAGCCGAGCACAGCCTTTTTATGTCAGATAGCATTGCATACCCTAGAGCATATACATTAATACCTGAGTAATGTTTTGCGTCCCAATCCGGCTGATAAACGACCCCGCTATGGCTCTTCATTGCTTCGATAACGCTGCCAGCTGTAATTCTTTTTTGGTCAAAAAGCATATTCATAATTGTATGGTGCGAAATGCAAGCAAACCCTTCATTAAGCAAGCTCGTCTGTCTTTGTGGGTAAAAATATTGAGCCACTTTGCGCACAATTCGGACAATCTCACGCTGCCAAGGAGCTAAAACTGGGCTGTGCTTTTCTATAAAGTATAAAATATTCTCTTCTGGCAGCTTATCGTCTTTTTCGGTTTTAAGGTTCGATATTACATCTTCCCCCTCATATTTAGGTACCGTCCTCCATAAATCATTAAACGATTCTTCTTCGTGCTGCCTCCTATTTTGGGACCTTTTCTCTTTGTCTCCCTTTCGAACTCTAGGCTTTTTGTATTTATCGACCCCGTGCAACTGCAAGCTATGGCACGCATCGAGCAGGTCCTCCACTTCTTCGTAGCCGTACTTTTTCTCACACTCTGAAATATAGGACCTAGCAAATTTCAAGTAATCTAAAATTGAGTCTGCATCGGACCATTCTCGAAACAGGTAATTATTTTTAAAGAAGCAAGAATGTCCTACAGAAGCATGGGCCAAAACTAAAGCTTGCATCGTAGCAGTGTTAGTTTCCATTAAATAAGCAATACTAGGGTTCGTATTGATAACAACCTCATAAGCGAGGCCCGATTTTCCAGCTTTATATTCTTTCTCATTTTGAATAAACGATTTCCCAAAGGACCAATGTTGGTACATTTGGGGCATGGCATGACTGCTGTAGTTATCGAGCATTTGCTCCGCAGAAATTATCTCGATTTGAGCGGGGTAGTAATCGAACCCTAATTGCTTGCTGCCAATTTCATCGATCGCAGCCCACGTTTTTTCGAGCATGTCGAAATCCCACTCGCACCCTTCATAAAGTAATTTTGGCATTTTTAATGCTCCTTTTTAAACAGGTCTTTAAGGACCGGATATATTTCTGTAGGGTTATTAACTTTCCTAATATTTAACTTTGGGTTGTCTTGGGCCACTTTATCGTACAAGTCGTACAGGTCTTCTGCATCATTGTCTTCTTTCCACAGCTGCCTCTCTTCACTTTCTGTTTGAATGTACGCAAAATATTGGACCTTATCTAAAAGGGACCTCAGCTCGGCTTCACACTCTGCTTCGTCGCTGTACCAATTATCACCGTCTGAAGCTTGAGCAACATACACATTTGTCTCGTGGAGCTTAACATCTTTATCGATTATATCATTAATAATAGCCAGCCCTTTTGAGACGATAGTGCCTCCGCTCTCTCTTGAGTAAAAAAACTTCTCTTCAGTTACTTCTTTTGCTTCTTCTGTGTGACGAACAAACGATACGTCTACTTTGTCGTATTCTCTTTTAAGAAATAGATAGAGGAGGACAAAAAACTTTTTAGCCATGCTCTTCTCATACTCTCCCATCGACCCAGAAACGTCCATCAAGAAAAAAACTTTAGCGTGCCTAATCGGAAAAGGCTTCCGAGTAAAATGCTTATATCTCATATCAATGTCGTCCAAAAAAGGAGACTTGTGGTCTGTTTCTTCTTTGTGAGCTTTTGCTGCTACTTTTCGAGCAATTGCTTGCTTAAATGTTTTCAATAAATCGAGCCGAGGAGGAATGCCATCTTTCGAGTACCCGGACCTCACCAATTTGTATTTTTTAGTATCCTTAAGAGACTGCTTTATAAAATTAGGGAGCGCCATTTCACTAAAATAAATTTCAATGAATTCCTCCTCAGACAAAACAAAAGAGAACTCGTCCTCTCCACCGCCTGAGTTGCTGCCTCCTGTACCTCTACCACTTGATGAATTGTCTTTTCGGATGCGGTCGCCAGCAGAATACTCTTTGTTGCCGGGAAGCACTCTCTGCGACTTCCCTGTTTTTGGGTCGAGGCTAAATTCTGGTTCTGCCAAGTCTTTATTGGAAACCGTAGCTTTACGCTTTTTAGTTGAGTCTGTTATGCTGCCTTTTGCTGCATCTTCTTCAATCGATTTCTTAATGTGCTGCTTATATCGTTTAACGAAGCGTTGCCGGTTATCAACCGACTTGTTTTTTCCAGACTTTCTTTTATCTATTATCGTCATATCTAACTCCTCGCGCCAGAAATAAACGCTCGTTCGGTAGAACATTTCATTATTTCTAAATCCCTCAAGCTAAATCCAAAATTTTCCGCATATTTTTCTATTGCACCTAATAGGTCGCTCAATTCTAATAAAGACATTACTTTATTTCCTTGAGACAAGCTATCTATAAATTCTAAATATTCTTCGGTTATCTTACTAGCCTCTCCAAGAGTTCCTTTTGGAATGTTCGATAGGTGGTAACTCATTTTGAACGCTCCTTTTTTAGAGAAATGGAGTACCTAGGTTCAGCAATCCCTGTTCCATATACCCAATTCAATTTTCCATACTTCCTAGCTCCATAAGAACCGATTTCAATACCCGCTCTTTCTATATCAAACCCTTCAGTTGTGTTTATTATCTCTCCTTCTAAAAAAAGATTTGCATCGTTAGCAATGCACAAAGCATTGTATTGTTTGGTCCAAGAAAAATCAATTAATTCTAATTTCATAAAATATTTAAAATGTGTCTCATCTTCCTCTTCTTCTCGACAACATGGAGTAATTGTCTGATACTTGCCGGGTTTAAGATTTTTATTTAAAATCAAATGTAAAAATGATTGCTCTCCACTAGCTACCATATTGGTCGTTATTTGATGTTTCCATGTAATTTTATGCACGTCATTTGGCACCTCCCAAGGAGTGTTTATATATTTATACCCTAATAATTCATAAAATGTTTGCGCAGAATGTATTAAACTATAATCTATGTTCATTACGTGCGCTCCTTAACTTCTGGCTTTCCGGTCGCTTCATTTAAATATAAGTCACATTGGAGCCGGTCGAGCAAGCTATATAGTGCTGCTTGGGTGCCGTGGACCTCTCGTCTAATATCGTTGACCGCTTGGAGGACCTCAGCTTTTAATAATGTTAAAACATTAACTTCTGCTTCTACCTCTCTAATTTTATCAGTCAATATAGACAAGGAGCCTGAAATAGCTTCTTCGTAATTTTTAAATTCAGATTTCTTCAAGTTATTAAACATGTTACTGCCTCCTACTGCTTTTAATAATTTGGTGCACTCCCATGTTGCTATCCGTCTTAAAGGTTACAACGTGCACCAAAACTTTTTAAATTAATGGCTGCTTTATTAGGAAGGGCAGCCGCCTTTATCAAACCTGCAACTTCCTTATTACTAGGTACCTAATCTCTAGACTACGTCTTGGAAGCCTTTTCTTCGAAAACGCTAAGTTTTTGAAGCACGTGTCTGCCAATCTACAACTCGCCGGACCTGCCGTTCTGTGTAACCAAGCTCTTTCATTCTATTAACAAAAGACTCGTGCTTAGACTTGTCTTCTTTGTTACCGTGTCCAGCAAAGGATATGACGGGCAGCAAATCTTGTGTCTTACTGAACATGTTAAACTCTATAACTCTTCTTAACTTCTCGTAAGAAGTCCAATCTGGGTTCTTGCCTCCATTCTGTGCTCGATGGCGCAGCGCAAAATTAACAATCTCGTGCCGGAAATCTTTAGGGTTAACAATTTCAGCTGGCTTCTCTATTTTTTCCAGCTCCTTGTTTAATGCCTGTCGGTCGAACATTTGATTAGTGTCTGGGTCCCTGAAGTCACTATCTTGAATCCAATGATCTGCAAACAAAATATACCTGTCGAATAAAGATTGCCCATACTCCCCATAAGAATCTAAGTATGCTGTTTGGATATCTTTTTCTACTTTTCTTAAGTAAGTGTGAGATAAGTAATCCTTAATGTACTCTAAATAATCATCTTTTATTTCTTCTGAGTATCTTTGCTTCAATACATATTTTTCCAGTACAAACAATAAATGCACCGGGTCTGCTGCTATTTCTTGAGAATCAAAATTAAATACCTCTGCTAAAATTTTATAAGCAGACCGAGTAGAAACCCCAACAAAGCCCTCATTAGCAGGAGCATCATCTTTGTACTCTTGGTGCGACTTAGCGCGCACGTCCTTTTCTTTTATGTTCTCGCCATTATAAACTCTTAATTTAGAATATATTGAAGAATTCTCTGGGTCCTCAATGCGAGTCAAGATGCAAAACTCAGCAAGCATGTGGAGAGTATTTGGAGCAATTGGAGCTTCTTTCAATTTGCTGTTGCTTAAGAGCTTCTTATAAATCTCCATCTCTTCATCGGTCCTCAAGCAATATGGAACTTCTACAATGTAAACCCTATCTAAAAACGCTTCGTTATTCTTGTTTTGCTTGAATGAAGTCCACTCAGATTCATTGCTGTGGGAAACGATAATTCCATCATAAGGAATGGCAGCAATGGCTTCGGTTCCTTTATAGTTTTTCTCTTGCGTAGCGGTTAAAAGAGGGTGGAGCATTTTAATAGGAGCTTTAAACATCTCAACGAAATCTAAAATGCCTTGGTTGCTCAAGCACAACCCTCCACTGTAAGAATAGGAATCGGCATCGTCTTGGGCATAATGCTCTAATTTTCTAATGTCGATTTTACCTACAAGCACTGAGATGTCTTGGTTATTCTCGTCACCTGGCTCAATCTTAGTTACAGATATTTGCTCCAATTGAGAGGGGTACCTTTTAATTACTTTAAATTTAGATAGGTCCCCATCGTATTCTTTAAGCCTTTTTGTAGCCCACGGGCTGCAAATATTAGAAACTGCCCTTAACGGAATGCCTACTTCTTGCGCTATTTCTTCTGTTAAGATACCAAGGGGACTTTCGAGCACCGGACTGCGGCACCCTTCTTTATCTGCTAAAATGTATACTGGTTCTTTTTCCATCAATTTTTTAATGCATTCTACTAAGGAGCTTTTGCTTGACCCAACTGGACCTAATAAATATAGAATCTGGCGGGCTTCTTCTAAGTTTTGAGCAGAATGTTTAAAGAACGAAACGATTTGTTCTATAACGTCTTCAAGGCCGTAAAAATCTTTAAAAGCATCATAGACGTTTATCTCTCTATTTCCAAAGATGCGGCTGAGGCGAGCGTTTTTAGATGTATTGAGAACTTTAGGGCTGCCTATTGCTTTAAGCATGCGTTCTGCTGGGGAAGCATAAGCTGAGGGGTTGGAAGAGCAGAGAGTTAAATATTGCTCCATGGACATTACTTCTTCTTTATTTTGCTTGTATTTCTTCTTGTAGGATTCTAATATTTTCATTTATGTCTGCTCCTGTTAAAAAGTAACTAATTACATTGTAGCACACCTCACAAGTTATTAACAGTTTATTAGTCACTTATTTTCAATTTTCTACAAATAGATAAAAAAACAGCTTTAACCGTTCTTGGGTCATTATTGTATTCTATGTGGCACCCTAATTTTTCCAGCCCAGTTTCTCTTTTGAATAAATCCAATCTGTAAGGCATTATAGTTTCAACTTCATCAATTAAAATGCTTTTATCATATATAGACAACCATTCATCGTATATCATATCAAACTTTAAATACTTTTTATAAATTTTAGCTTGAATGGATTGTTCTAACTTCACATAGTCTGGTAGCAACGACTTAACTGGAGAAACTACGTCTGAAAGATATGCTTCCGACGCATCATGAAGCAAAGCATTTACCATCATAAAAGGAGCATAATTTGACTTTTCCAGGTAGGCATATAAATTAATACAGTGTTCAGCAACGGAATATGTCGCATTAATCGGCAGCGACCCGTTAAACCTTTGGATTTTAGCTAAATGGTGGGCTATATCTTCTAAACAAATATCCTCCTCTTTAAAGTTTGATATGTCAATAAGACGACCCGAAGCCATTGCAAATCTATTGCTCATCTTCAATCTCCTTTTTTAAATCCTCTAAACTTATATCTTGCACTAAGGAGCTTAAGTTCAAATAATGAACGAACCTTTTTAATATGTACCTCATATCGTCAGTTTTTTGAATGGAAATTGCTTCCTGCACCGCTAAGTTTAACGCTTGACCTCTTGCTGCTCGTGTATTATAATCTGTCGTGCTCATATTTATTTCTCCTTTATATTAGCGTTAGATGTTTGCTTTAATAAATCTCTTAATTCTTGCTTCTTTTTTTCTCCGTTCGCTTGTTGCTCTACTATTTTAGGTTTGTATATTTGCTCGTAGCTCATGTGAAGCAAAGTACTCGCTTGCCTTTTTACATTTGAATTGACCCTAAACGAATCTGAAGCATAAAATCGAGCAGCTTCTTGCTCCATCAATTCACACAGCTTATTACTCTTTTTTACTTTATATATTGCTATTGGCCAACAAATTTCTGCGCTCTTTTGGGACAAGTCAGTGCTCAAAATCGCTAAATATGCCTCCTCAATTCCAGTGCAGTGCATTTGAACATGAACTTGCACTAAATAGGTCGCTGGGGGAACTTCTACATATTTCAAAAACGTGTCGGGTTTAGTAGACTTACACTCCAGCAAAAACCTCCCACAATCTGATACGGCATCAGGTGTCGCCCCGAGCTTCCCTTTAGTATAGAATACTTTTCCAGAATTAACAACTTCATACAGTTTAAACGAAGTATTTAAAACTCTATTTGTCACATCTACAACCAAAGGCTCCATAACTTGACCGATTAACGTATACGCATTTCCTTTAAACTCAGATGCTTGTTTAAGTTTACCTGGGCTGGAATAGGGGTTTTGACCAATTAAAACAGCTGCTTCTGATGCTGTAATACATTGTTGCCTCAAAATATGCCATTCTTCTTCTGTTTTTACTTCGTATCTATTTATCATTATTTTCCTTAGAGGTATCTTATTAATATTTAAAGTAAAAAACTTTACTTATTGGTTATTTCGTGCTCAACCTTACTGTTACGTCATGATTTTTGCGTCTTTAAAATATTGTTTTGTCCAAAACCCATCTGCCTTTTGCCAATAATCTGACAAAGACGCTTCTACTGTTATTCTAACAGAATTTAACACAGATTGCATCTCCTCAATCATTATGTTTGCAGCTTCATCAATCAAATCTATTCTAGATTCTGAAATCTCGAATAGTATTTCATCATGAATGAAAGCTAAAGGTGTAATGTCTGGGTGGTTGTGAAATACATTTACTATTTTGCTTACTGCTCGTTTTGCTCCAACTGCTGACGGAGTTTGCATCAAATATCCATTACAAAAAGCCGTATAGGTGCACCAGTCTCTTTTGAACCCGTGTACATCATATTTATACATTGGTTCCTCTTCCCATTCATCATATTCATTTTTAACCCACTTACTGTTTTTAGTGATGAACCTCTTGTGAGTTTCCTTTAAAAACGTCTCAAGCTCTGGGTATAAATCAAAAAAATCGCGCTTCAATTTAACAAGCTCGTCTCGGACCAAAGCCCATTCTGTCTTGCTGATGCGAGAAATCCTCAAATCGGGCAGCTCTTCTCTTAATTTAAAATAATAGAACTTTAAGTCACTATTCTTTGGTGATTTGTGGAGCACCTCAAAATACGTCTTGATGCCGCTTTGCCACAATAAATGCCGCATAGTATCGTACCCTATTCCTCCGGGGAACCCTAAGTTAATTGGTTTCGCCAGCTGCCTTGTATCTTTATATTCTTTTTTATGTAGCATGAATTCTTCATAAGAGATGCCTTTAATGACAGCTGCCAATTTCGAATGCATATCAGTAGGACAATCTCCGCTGTTGAGAACATCTCTCATATTGGATTTCTTATATAAAGAATACAATTGGTGTGCTGTGGAGCACAGTTCAAGTCCTGCATAGTCAATAGATAGTATCTTCTTACCTTCTCTTGGAACGAAGCAATTCCTTAAATCATAAGAAACGTTCGGCACCTCTCTTGGCATCTGTTGAATATTTAAAGATGGATATAGACTGGACCCACTTGCTGAAGTACGCCCTGTTGTTTTAACTACTGAATAATTAGTATATATCGTCGGCCCAGTAAATCTATTTAAATAAGAAGAGAGAACCTTTTCATATATTGCCAGCTCTGAAAACGCAGTTAAAATTTCATCTTGGCCGTTTAATTGGTTCAAATAAAACTCTAAAGACTCACCATCAACACTCACGCTGCCTTTTTTAGTGAATCGCAGCTCAATGCCTAAACTTTCTACATATTCCTTAAGCACTTTTACATTTTTACTCACTTTATCGGTTTTTAATGTTTTTCTACAGAACCCTTTCGACATTAAAAAATCGTATCTAGGAGTTAAAAAGGCCATAACTTCATTTTTAAGCAATTGTGCTCGCTGCAAATCGATTTTCATGCCTTTGGAAGCCATTATGTTTAAATAAACAGCTGACCTTATAGAAAGGTGCATGTTTGTTTTCTTTTGTTTTTCATATAGCTTAAATGCCCAAATAGAATCGTCTATAGCGTATTTAACTGCTTCTTCGGGCCATTGTTCTTGAGGGATTCCATCTAGCTCACTATATCTCAGCCTCCAAGAATCTTCTGTTTTTGACTCGCTTATGTCTTCTTTAAAATAGGCCAGCACTAAATCCGCTAAACTAAAAGAATATTTAGGCTTCTCTCTCGTCACGTTATCGAGCTGCTCATTTATTAGCGTGCAAATGATGCGACCTTCTTCTAAAGCCTTAAACATAAGTTGGACCAAATCTGAAAAATGCCAGTAAATGACACCGCACTCAAAAACAGCATTGTGGGCAATGATCGTATCTTCTTCTAAACTCTTCTTTAAAAACGAATGCATATTTTCCCAGCCTGTAAACAAAAATGCGCTCCCTCCATCGAAAGAGGAAACGCACACAGGTTTAGGAAATATATTGTTTTCGTCTATTAAATGAGTTTCAAAATCTATAGCTATTAAACTCATTAGATAGCTTCCTTTTTATTATTTGTTTTTAATAGTTGCTCTTAGTTGCTCCAGTACTGCTTCTCGATTCTCTCCAGAACCCACTTCTTGCTCTCCAATATCCAAGTCATGAATAATGATACCAGCAAGAGTCACGGCTCCTCCTAATACATTTCCAGTATATGGTTGAACAACCATAGTTGCAGTACCTTTAGATGTCTTATAAAAATTGGGCAACTCTTCAAGCGCATTGCCGTCATTTCCGACCACTTCGGGCAAATACCTAGAAAACGCCCTGACCGTATACTCATTTTTATTATCTACATGCTTGGTGCCGACCAAATTAGGGTTAATGGCATTTATAGTTTTTTTCCATTCTGCCCCTTCCTTAGTAGTAGCATCAAATTTGAGTCGAATTGCATATCCTTCGGGGGAATCGGGCTTCATATCTTTAGCTACCTTGCGGTTTAAAGCTAAAAATTGAATTTCTCCTTTAGGTGAAGTTAAATAATCTGTTTTAGTTGACATGTACCTTTCTCCTGACGTTGAAAAACAAGTAAATAAAGATGACCAACAATAGTCACCTCTTCCGACCTAACGATACATGGAAGCGCAAAAGCAGCAGCCAGCTTTTCTAATTCTTTTATATTTATTATTGTGTTTTGGTCCATTTTCACACGTTCCTATTATTTCTTTTATTTTGTATCGTTAAAAGATTGTACCACAGTATTTTAAATTAATGAAGCTTTTTTATAGTAAATCGGCCACATCTGCTACAAAAACATGGTTATTTAAAAAAACTTTGGAGCCATCTTTAAACGTCCACTCGGCTAAATATTTCTTATCGTGAGTTTTAGACAGAACCTCTTCAGTAACTACTTTATGCATGAATTGAAGTACGGTATCTTCAAACAAGTTATTTTGTTGGTGCCGGAGCAAATCGTGAGCTGTTAACATATTTTCCCCTTATTAAACATAGTGTTAAATTTTTTATATACAAGTGTTGACTTTATATGCTTCTTCTGGTATACTCAATGGAAGCGGTCAGGGGCACTTACTATATATAACAATATAGTACGGCAAAAATTCAATATTGTCAAATATGGGAAAATTTAAAATGAGTTTGTTTACTGTAAATATGTATTCCATGTACCCGGCCATCAACCAAGCTGTTGCCGCCTTGAAAATCTACGAAAAAGACGTTGTTGGACCCTACCTGGCCGTCATAGACTTTAAATCTCCTTCGAATCTTCACCGCTTGGTTATTTTGGACCGCGCCCAAGGGTTTAAGATAGTAAAAGAGTGCCACGTTGCCCATGGCAGCAAAAGCGAAAGCTTAAAAGTACCTGGAATGGCCGATTCATTCTCTAACGTCATTGGGAGCCGAAAGAGCAGCCTAGGAGCGATGATAACCGGGGAGGAGTATATAGGGAAGCATGGGTCCAGTTTGAGGCTCCACGGCTTGGAAAAAGGGGTTAATTCGAATGTATATCTAAGGAGCATGGTTATTCATGCTGCCGGCTACGTTAAACCAGACTTTATTTTCAAAAATAAGCGTGCCGGGTGCAGCTGGGGTTGTTTTGCGGTTTGCCCAGCCGATATTTTACAGGTTATCCAATTGCTGCCAAAAGGGTCCTTTTTATATGCTTCATATTAATCCTATTATAGTGGGGTTATTGCTCCAAATTAGGTCGAGTTACCTTTTAATCCTAGTGCAGTGGGATTATATTAAGGGTCTATAACTATTACAGTTTGGCACCCTTGGCCGTCGTTAGTACAAACTAATACGGTCTTAATGTCATCTTTGCTCAGGTCCGTGTCAGTACCATAAACAGTAGTTGACTGGGACCAGGTTGATCCGAAGCTTAGTAACAGTATAACACTTAACAGTATGTTTTTCAATATAGTTTTCATTTTATTTCTCGCTCCTTAAGTTAAGCTTTTTAACCAGCTACCGTATTGGTCGATTTCGTTTTCTGAATAGTCATTTTCCTTCCCAATTGATTCATACTCCTCTAACCACTCATTTAGAGACGACGAAATGCACCCTATCTTAACGACTCCATCACAATAATACCCGAAATGCTTTGCTCCATTATATGTAATGATTTCTTTTCCTTTTATACCACTTAAATAAGCTCCTCTTAAATTAGCTCCGCTTAAATTAGCTTCACTTAAATGAGCTCCTCTTAAATCAGCTCCACTTACATAAGCTCCGCTTAAATTAGCTTCACTTAAATGAGCTCCTCTTAAATCAGCTCCACTTAAATTAGCTCCTCTTAAATTAGCTTCACTTAAATCAGCTCCACTTAAATTAGCTCCTCTTAAATTAGCTTCACTTAAATGAGCTCCTCTTAAATCAGCTCCACTTAAATTAGCTCCTCTTAAATTAGCTTCACTTAAATCAGCTCCTCTTAAATTAGCTTCAATTAAATAAGCTCCTCTTAAATTAGCTCCTCTTAAATTAGCTTCACTTAAATCAGCTTCAATTAAATAAGCTCCAATTAAATTAGCTCCTCTTAAATTAGCTCCTTTTAAATTAGCTTCAATTAAATAAGCTCCAATTAAATTAGCTCTTTTTCCTTTTTGCTCGTCTTCAACCCAAAGCAAATGGTCCTCTAATATTTTATCTAATTCACTTTTATTCATTTAATTCTCCTTTATATAAATGCTTTAATGATAGCCGGGTAACAATAAATATACAATGACACCGCTATAATTATAATCGTTTCAATGTTCATTTTATATTCTCCAAATATATTTTCATTGAGTCGTCTTCTTTCAAAGCTTCGAATAAAATATTATTGTGTGTTCCCAGTACTCCAAAAGATTGTTTACTTATTAAAAGTCTTCTATACAGCTCTAATTTTAATTTATCTAATGAATTCATACATTACCCCTCTTATAAGTATTTGACGGGGAAGTATTGGGCCAGTTTCTTTCGTAGTGTCCCGCGTGAAACTCCCAGCATATTTGCAGCTCGCGATTGGTTGAATTTTGCTTGCTCGATTGCAAACTTGTACACCTCAATCTCTACTTTTTCAAACACCTCCTTCAAGCTTACTTCTTCTAAGGTTAAGTTTATAGTTACGTTATTTGGGTTTGTAGTCATCTTGTGTTACTCCTTCATTATTTTATCAGTATAGTATTGAGCCTCTTTTGAGTTTTTAATATTTCCAGCGATTGCACCACTAATTTTTTCATTAAAGGAATGGCTTCTATTAATTCCTCTTCAGTTTCTTTACCTTCCATTGAAAACCCAGGCAAAATCGAACATATGCTGTGTTTTGGTTTTATGTCAGGCGAATGGTCAAAAGCCCAGTAATCGATACGGTACACGAAAGTGTACTTGGTCAATTTTCTCATTTCTTCTATGAAGCTTAAGATTGAACTGCTCATTTTTTATTGCTCCTTAATTAAATTCATTATATGTTCTTTAAATGCTCGCCCTTTTAATTGAGAGTACAATTTATAACACTCTTGTTTTATGATAGTTTTTTGCTCCAAATTAGTAGATGGTGAGTTGTATAACATTCTCAACGTGTCTAACTTCTCTTCAATACTACTCATTTGGTAGTCTTCAACGTAATTACTCATTTTATTTTGCTCCTTTTCATTTATTTTAAGCTCTTTAACCAGCTGCCATATTGGTCGATTTCGTTTTCTGAATAGTCATTTTCCTTCCCAATTGATTCATACTCCTCTAACCACTCAGATAAAGGCAATGAAATGCACCCTATCTCAACAACTCCATCACAATAATACCCAAAATGCTTTGGTCCGTTAAATGCAACAATTTCTTTTCCTTTTATACCCCTTAAATTAGCTTTAAATAAATTAGCTTCAATTAAATTAGCTTCACTTAAATGAGCTCCTCTTAAATCAGCTCCACTTAAATTAGCTCCACTTAAATTAGCTTTAAATAAATTAGCTCCTCTTAAATTAGCTTCACTTAAATAAGCTTCAATTAAATTAGCTCCACTTAAATCAGCTTCAATTAAATCAGCTTTAATTAAATAAGCTCCTTTTAAATCAGCTCCACTTAAATCAGCTCCTCTTAAATTAGCTCTTTTTCCTTTTTGCTCGTCTTCGACCCAAAGCAAATGGTCCTCTAATATTTTATCTAGTTCGATTTTATCCATCTAATTCTCCTTTTAACTTTAAATGCTCTATTTTGCCTTTATTCGACCTTTCTAAGTAAGGCCTTTTATTTTTAACCCAAACTAACTCGCCATTCAAATCATAGTAACAAAAATCTTTCATCTTATGGAGCAATATAAATTTATATTTTACCATTTTTTAATTCCTTATCTCTAAGTGCCTTTTCAAATTTAGTTCTATTTTTGATTTCTCTTTGTTGAATGTGTAACTTGTTATGGACGATTGCCGATATTGCTCGCGCTGCTGCCCAACATTCAACCAATTTGTATACTATAAATACTCCAACTATTGTTAACAATAAAATTAACATGGCAATTCTCCTCTATCTCAATCTTGCAGTTATAATGTCCAGCTGAGCATTCATTGCTGATGTTTCCTGAGTCAATTTGAAGTTCTCTTTTTCTAATATTTGTATTAACTTAAATAAGATAGAAATGCTTGTTTTCATGTCTTTTATCTGCTTCTCCCCGATACTCATTTTATTTTGCCCCTTTAAAATACTATTTAACCAATATTAATGTAGTATGTTTGCTCGCCGTCGAGCTCGTCAACGACTTTAAAATATGTGGCTATGTATTTATCCAATTCGCTCAAATAATCCTCAAAGCAAAACGAATTTAACACTTCACTTGGAGCATATTGCAACCCGTTGATTCGGACCGGCTCGTTATTGTGATCCAAATGCTCATCAAATAAATCTATCACTTCTTCTATATGCATGATATTTACTCCATATTGACTAAATTGTCTAAGTATTCCTGTTCCACTTCTTTTACCTCACTTGAAGTCGAACTTAGCCATTTGTTTATGTGTTTTGATGTCGTAACGCTCCATTTCTTAGATGTTTTGACGTACCCTATATTGGACCCGGCCCAAGCCGCGACTGGTGTTTCATAGCTAAACAATATAGACACCCCAGATTTGAATGTAAGTACCGTTTCGTTGTTACCTATCTTTTGAATTTTCATAATTTTTGCTCCTTTTTGTTTCTTGCTCTAATTATAGTGCATGTTGCGTAAAAAGCAAGCACTTTGATATCTTATTTTTCGCTTTCTATTTCTTTTTGCTCCAATTTATGTAACTGAACCTTTAAATCTTCTAAGCTATGTTTTGCTCCAACATAACAACCTATTAACATGGCTACAAAACCAGCAATTCCACAAAGTACGGCCATGATATACATCTCCTAAATAATTATTCTATTGTTGTTAAATTAATTGTTACAACGAGCACAACTACACTTGAATTAGCATGTTCGAGCAGGTCAACTCGGTTGTGTGATACAAGTTTTGCTGCGTGGGTTGGAGCAAGCAAAGAGAACCTATCGAGCAATTCCTCTAAGTTCTCTTCAGTTTCATATTGGTCCACTATTTCCCAATTTGCAGCTGGCTTGTGGTACACTCTTACAGTGTTCATGATTCTTTGCTCCTTTTTGTTTCTTTCATTAATTGAAGTATCTACTAGACACGATATAAACTCCCTTTATAAAGAACCTGTTAAATAAAGATAGGCAACCATTGATATTGAAAACATTAAAAAAGTTAGCATGATAAATTCCTTACTGTTCTACATATTTAAAGTATAGTCAATTTGTAGTATTTTTGTACTATATTTAGCTCATATATTGTAAAGAATTAGTAAAAAGACTCGTTTAACTTTTTCAACCGCAGCTCACGCAAGAGCATTTCGTTCAATTGGTCCACGTGAGATTGCAGCAAAAGCAAATCGTCTACTGCTAAGGACGGGACGCGCCATTCTATCAATACTAAAGTTTGCACCATTTCATGAATATTCATTTTATTTTACTCCTTAAATCTATCTCTAAGGATAGATACCCCAATATACACTACAAAATCAAAACATAACAATAGGATAAAAACATCTAATGCATCCATTTTATTTTACTCCTTAAAGTAAACGATTTGATATTAGTATTCCCATATAAAACCCAAATCCAAAACATACCAATTGTATAATACACGTTAATACGACCATCTTATTTGCTCCTTCTAACTTTCGTTTAATTTAGATATTGCTTGTCTAGCTTCAAATATGCCATCTCGGACCATGTCTTCATAATAACCGCTTTCTTTAAAATCTTTAACAAGCGTGCCATGTTTGTAAGCGCAGCCTCCGATATTACTTTCACTTAGCATTATACCTGCCTTGTAAACCCTAACACAGGCAATACACCATTCGTAGACACCGTTGTTTATATCTTCTATGTCTTGCCTATCTTCCAGTAGCTCTTCAGGTGAGTATATTTCATCTTCAAACATAAGTTCGACCTCAAAACCTTCTATTTGGTCACTTACAATTGGATAGTATGTGTGCATTTTATTTGCTCCTTTTATATGTAGATAAGGGTCGAAAACAAGCAACTTCACCTGTAAACCAGTTTACCGATAATATGCTATCATCAGGGAATTCAATAGAATCTGCACTTACTGGCAAGTCAAGCCTGATTGCCAGCTGGACCAAATCTTGCACGCTTCTAATGGTTGCTGCGTGCTCTTGTGCCATTGTGTGCTCTTGTGCTTGCGTCATTGGTTGTGTTTTCATTTGGTTTGCTCCTTTTCGTGCCTGATTATGCAATCATCATATTATTTTACTCCATACATTAAAGCATGAACATTGGAATTATAATCTTTTAAGACCTCATCAAAGTAATGCCAAACCTCAAACTTACTAACACCTCTTGAGAAGTGCATAAAATCATCTTCTAATTGATCATTATTATTGATAGGCACATCGCCCAGTTTTGACCACAATACTAATATTGTTTCTGGTATCTTTCTTTTAGTACTCATTTCATTTGCTCCTTTCTACATTGGTTATCTTGTTTAAGTAATCGTTCTTTCTCTTATTAATATTTATATCTTTAGTATAGCATTGATTCGATAGTGTACATAATGGAACATATAGATAAAATGTAAAGAAACTGTAAATTTCTATAAGCTATTGATATATATACATATTGCTGCCCGTCGAGCTCCTCTCCTTATAGGTGTGCGCCCACTTTATGGTTGCTGCCCCAGAACATGAGGCACCCTGCCCTCGTGCGCCAGCTGGGTCCATAGGGTACCACTGCCCATTACTATATAGTACAGCATTGGCCCAAATCGAGGTCCAAATTGGGTGAGCTAAACACCTATAGTCACGAGCGGGTAAATCAATATATATAGTCACTAGCGGGTAAGGTAGATACTATACTGTGGGAGGGGTGCGAAAACGTGAGAAATGGGGCCGGGTGACCAAAAGTGCAGCTGCAGCGGCGGAGACGTGTACCTCCCCTAGGTTGCTTTCTTCAAGTTTTTTAGCTAAAAGCGTTGCCGAGCGGTAACTTTTAAGTAAATTGCTGGAAAATTTAGGGAAATGTGCGCGGTCGGTAACATTTTAACTAATTATCGTACTCCATAAAAGGTAGAGCGGCAGCGGAGCCTCCATAAAAAGGCGCATAAAAAGGAGCATAAAAAGAAACGACGATAAAATATTTTTACTTTATTTGCAGAAAAGGGGTTGACAGAAATTTTCAAGGTTGGTATAATGGTACCAATCTTGGGTTCAGCGTGTATCCACGTAGATACTATATAGTGTACTAGTTCAATTTTTGTACATCTTGTATAAATGGATATCAATTTTAGGTGGCGAGAGGTAAGAAATGAAACTAAGTAGAGATCAGCGAGGATTATTAAGCGATGCAATAGTCTCTTTAAGTATATCGGAAGCCAGGGCAGGGAGAGAAAATAAAGCAAGAGAGTGTTTAGTGCTAGATAAAATTCTATATAAATACTTCCTGTCTCAATTGACGGAAGAGGACTTTAAAGAAGAATCCATTTTTTAGGTTAGATATAATGAAATAAAATTGTACAACTTGTACATCTGGAGCACACAGCAGGTCCTTTTAAACATGTGATTTATATAGAGTTTTAAAAATAGTTTGCCTTTTTGTAAAATAATTGTTGACTTTTTAGATTCTATATGATACACTCTTTGATAAGGGTAGGAACTCGTTTGACAGACGATAAAGAAATATAATTAAAAGAAGGGCGTTTGATCAAAGGCTTCGGCAAGCTGCAGCTGCCAAATTTTAAGTATACGTGAATACTAGGTTAAAATAGGATAGATGTAGACTTAAAAGAAATTTAAAGATAGGCAAAAATGAGGGACGGGGGTCAAACAGATTCTTACCCTTGGATGCAAATTAACTACAAAGGGAAGATTTATTTAAATGGGATTTGCTGCAATACTAGGGCTCCTGGCTCCTATCTTTACAGACATGATAAAGAGAATCTTTCCTGACCCTCAGCAACAAGCTGAAGCAGAATATAAAATGAAAGAACTGCTTTTTCAGGCGCAAGCTGAAGCGTCTAAAGCAGAATCTATTTTAAACCAATCTAAAAAAGAAATTATCGTTACTGAGATGAATACTCATTCTTGGTTTTCTGACTGGCGAGCTAAATTGATGACCATGTGCACTTTGATGGTCGGGTTCAATTGGATAATAGCTCCCATTCTTAATTCTTTTTTATACTTCTTAAACACTCAAATAAATACTGCTGCAATTCCTTCAGAAGCTTGGCTTCTCTTAAATGTAGGCCTTGGTGGATATATTGGAGAGAAGACTATGCAGACATACTCTCAAGGTAAAGTCGAAAGGGCTAAAGCTGAGAATCCAGTGTCTATAGACGAAGACAAGCTAGCTAAAGCTTTAAGGGCTAATCTGTTTAAAGACGGGATGACCCAAAGTCAATGGGACGCAATTAAAAAATCTGCTGAGGAATCAGTAGTTTCTAATTAAAGACTTCAAGACAACTCGGTCCTTAAATCCTTAGCTCGAAGGAATTCTTAAGGACTACTCATTAAAGGCAGTGCACATGGATGTAGGTACCTGGGAAATAGTAAAAGGATTTATGAGTTACGTTGCATATCCTGTAATGGCTCTTTTCGGGTACCTTTTTAGAAAGCAAGCAGCTGAAATTCACTCTTTGCGCCTAGATGTTGCGGAGCTAAAAATAGCTCAAGCAGTGTCCACCTCTCAAATTAAAGACATTCGAGAAGACATTAAAGATTTAACTCAAGTTGTTCGAGATGCCGAAAGAGTCATTACTGAAGACATAAAGATTCTCAGACGAGATGTTTTAAATGCAAGAGATTAATATAAAATCTAGCAACGAACTAGACGAAGTAAAAAGAGGTCCCAAACCTCAATTTAAACCTGAATATTGTGGCAACATAGTAGAAGTCGCAATGGAAGGTGGTCACATACCTGCTATGATGCTCTCTATTGGCATTAGGTCGAAAGACACTTGGTATAGGTGGCAAAGAGAATATCCAGAATTTAAAGAGGCTGTAGAATGGGCTGAGATAGTTAGCCAAGCTACTTACGAGTCTTTAGGGTTGAAAGGGTTAAAAGGAGAAATTCCTAATTTCAATTCTTCAACTTATGCTCTTATCATGAACAACAAGTTTGGCCTCGACTACAAGCGAAATCCAAACGGTGCTGGCGGCACTGAAATCAACATTACAAATAATACATTGAATTTGACTTCCGAGCAGGTCCAACAAAAAATTGCTCAAAAATTAGAGAAGTTAAAATCTTTAGGGGTAGATATAGAGCATGTCGGGTAACGAAGAACGCTTAAGCGTTAAACAAGAACAAGAAGAATTACTCAAGCTTTTGGAGTACAAAGAAAATGAGCTTCGGTACCATAAAATTAAATCTATGTTCCCAGACACAGGACCGTATCGACGAGAATTATATACGGCTCATATTCGGTTTATTAATGCTTCTGCTCGTTTTAGCCAATTAGCATTTATTGCTGCCAATAGGACAGGGAAAACAAGAACCGGTGCCTATATAATGGCAGTCCATCTGACAGGAGATTATCCTGAGTGGTGGGAAGGAAAACGGTTTTTAAACGCCATAGAAGCTTGGGCTGCTGGAAAAACCAACCAAAAAACAAAAGAGATTATTCAAAATGAGTTGCTCGGTCCAGATAACGATCTCGGGTCAGGGCTAATCCCAAAAGAAGCCATTCTAAAAATTACGAAGAAGCCAGGTGTAGCCGATGCCATAGAAACGGTAACGGTTCGACATAAATCTGGTGGAGTTAGTATTCTATCCTTTAAATCCTACGAACAAGGTCGAGATGGGTTTGAAGGGACAAAAAAACAAGTAGTATGGCTCGACGAAGAACCAGCAGATGCAAGCATATATAGTGAGTGTTTAATGCGGCTTGCAGACCAATATAAGCCAGGCATCATATATTGTACCTTTACTCCGTTATACGGTCTTTCTGATGTTGTAATGTCTTTTTTACCAGACGGAAAGGCAACTAAAGACGGCACTTGTCCAGATAATTCTGATAGGTTTTCCGTGCAAACGACATGGGACGATGTACCTCATTTAACAGCAGCAGATAAAAAGCGGTTGTGGGAAGGGTGCCTGCCTCATGAAAGAGAAGCCCGGTCGAAAGGAATACCTTCTTTAGGTGCCGGAGCAATTTATCCATATTTAGAAGATAATATTACGTGTGACCCCTTTGAAATTCCATCTTACTGGCTAAGAGGGTATGGGATGGATACTGGGTGGTCAAGGACCGCTGTAGTTTGGGGAGCAATGGACCCAGATACTAAAATAATGTATTTGTATTCTGAACATTACCAATCTGAAGCTCACCCGGCTATTCATGCGTCTGCCATTAAAGCTCGTGGAGCTTGGATGATAGGAGCTGCTGACCCAGCTGGGGCCAATATATCAGACGGGAAAAAGATTTTTGACATGTATGTGTCAGAAGGGCTCGATATAGTAAAAGCAGATAAGAAGGATAGAGAAGGTGGTATTTTAAAGGTTAGTCAATTATTGGCTGCTGGCCAAGTTAAAATTTTTAATACACTTTCAAACACCTTAGCAGAATTTAGAATTTATCGCAGGGACGAAAAAGGCGAAATCATTAAAAAGAGGGACCATGCCATGGATGCTATGAGGTACCTCTTAACTACTGGGGTCGATTACTTGACTGCTCCAGAAGACCCAGACGCTCCTAAACAATCATATGCCGACCAAAGCGGTCGAGATGAATACACAGGGTACTAAGAATAATGCTCGAACTTGAATCGAAATTAAATATTGCTCAATTGAGAAAGTCTAATAATATTGCAGACTTATTGACTGAGCAAGAATTGGCTGAAATCGGCCAGCAAGTATATCGAGGGTACGAAATAGACGAGGCAAGTCGGTCAGGGTGGAAGGAAGTTGTTGACCAGGCCATGGAGATAGCCAAGCAAATCATGCAGAAAAAGAGCTTTCCTTGGGAAAATGCATCTAACATAAAATTTCCTCTCATTGCTCAAGCAAGTATCGATTATGCATCTCGCACGATGCCCGAAGTTATTCAAAACGGCAAAGTAGTTAAAGCTATTGTTGTCGGAAAAGACAAAGACAATATGAAATATGACCGAGCTAGTCGGATTTCACAGTTCATGTCCTATCAACTTATTGAGCAATCAATGGGGTGGGAAGATGGCACCGACCTGTTGCTTCAAGTTTTACCTGTGCTCGGAACTGCATTTAAGAAAACATATTACGACGAAGTAGAAAAGTGCAATTGCTCGGAAATGTGCGTTCCCGATAAAATTGTCATCAATTACGATACACAAAGCATAGAAAAAGCACCTCGAATTACTCATATCTTAACTTTATATAATAATGATATTATCCAAAATCAAAGGTTAAAGTTGTTTGTAGATTGTGACCCTTGTCTCCTCGAAGACATCCACCAAGAAGATGAAGACAGTGGAAAAGAGTTTTTGGAGCAACATACTTATTTAGATTTAGATGATGATGGGTACAAAGAACCTTATATTGTAACTATCCACAGACAATCCAAAAAAGTCATGAGAATAGTTAGTCGGTTTAAATCAATTAAAAAGAATTCTGATGGAGATATCGTTAAGATAGAACCTATTCAGTATTTTACAGATTTTCATTTTATCCGCTCTCCTGATGGCGGTTTTTATAGCATGGGGTTCGGCAGCTTGCTCCTCCCCATAAACAAAGCGATTAATACATTAATTAATCAGCTCATAGATTCAGGCACATTAAACATCATGCAAGGTGGCATAATAGGTCGCGGCTTGCGGATGAAAAACGGCTCCATTCGATTCAAAATGGGAGAGTGGCAGGTTTTAGATGCTGCTTCTGGGGACGATATAAGAAAGAACATCTTCCCTTGGCCAACCAAAGAACCTTCAGGAACGCTTTATAGCTTGCTCGGACTGTTAATGCAGGTCGGAAAAGACCTATCTTCTACAACCGATGTTCTATCTGGCAAACAACCCGCACAGAACGTTGCTACAGGCACGATTGAGCAATTGGTCGAGCAAGGTACCAAGGTATTCGTAGCGATCAACAAGCGGCTCTACAGAAGCCTTAAAAAGGAATATAGAAAACTTTATGATTTAAATAGCAAATATTTAAGTCAAGCTGAATATTCTAATATTATGGACGATGAAAATGCTTTAGTCAAGGTCGATTTTCACGTAGAAGGGCTCGACGTCATTCCAGTGGCTGACCCTACAGTTTCTACAGAGACACAGAGAATTGCTCGTGCTGGGGCATTGCAACAACTGAGAACAGCCGACCCTAGAGAAGCAGATAAGCTTTTATTAGAAGCCATGCAGCTCGATACAGATGTTATAGAGAAATTGCTACCTCAACAAGACCCGAATGCTCCTCCTCCTCCAGAAACTCAAAAGATTATGGCCGAGATTGCATTTATTCAAGCTCAAGTGGCCAATTTATCTGCTCAAGCTACGTTGCTGGCAGAGAAGAATGCTTTAGAACAAGCAAAAGCACAACAAGATTTAAAAGAATCGGATTCAAGAATAGACGAAGCAGTTGCTCGTGCTTGGAAGATGCAGCAAGATGCTCTTCATAACATTAAGAAAAATGCAATTGTCGAAGCTAAGATGAATTCTGAGCAGCAAATGAAAGCTATAGATTTGATTCATAAGGTAGATAACGAACAAGCGAAAACGATAATAGAAGCTAATAAAGTTACACAAGACAGTGAATTACAACACAAGAAACTATCTCAAGACAAAGAAGCAGCTAAAAACAATAAGGCAAAGAGTTATTCGGAGGCAGACATCAAACATACTGCCAAGTTAAAGAATATGAGTGTCAAACAAGTTAAAGAAAAGTTAGGAATTGTTCAATGATGCCTATAGATTTACTTTCAGAAATCCCAAATTATCCAGGAATACTTGCTCCTGGCAATTTAGATTTAGATAATCGACCAGCGGTTCCCAACCCAGAGGGAGGGACATCTACTGTATACTCCATGTCTATAGGGCTAGATAACGGCAAAGTGGCTCTAGTTCCGAGAGTAGTAGGTGGAAAAATATTGTCTCCTGAAGATGCTATTGAGCACTTTAAACAAACTAAAGAGCATCTAGGAATTTTCGGCAGTGAAGATGCTGCAAATGCATACGATAAACAAATGCATGAACAGATGGGGTGGACAGGTCCAAATAATCAGTGGCCAGAAGCAAACCCTATTGACCCAAATACTTACGAATATACGATAAAAAAATAACGGAGAAGCGTTTGTGGAAGAGATAAAGTTAGAACAAAGCGATTTTGTTGCTTGGAAAAACGATAGAACTACACAATTCATTTTTAAATATTTAAGAGAAGTTGCTGACTATTGCTTAGAGAGCATGGTCAGTAAAGACCTTATAGGAAATCCGAACGGGTTGCTGAGGTTAAATGAATTAAGAGGGTATGTAGATGCCATAGAGGACCTATTAAGTATGGACCCCTCTTCAATAGTAGATGAAACCATAGAGGAAGGAAACAATAGTGATGAAACGAATAGTTAAGGCTCCAGGGTACCGAGTTTTAGTCAAGATTAGACCTCTTGAAAAGAAGGCGGAAGAAGTATCTAAAGGAGGCATATTTTTAGAAATTAAGACTGATTATCAGTTGCAGCTAGAACAAGAAGCCATGGCAGAAGCTTATGTGGTCGATATAGGACCTTCAGCATTTAAAGCTTTTGATGATGGGTTGCCTTGGTGCAGAATTGGAGATTGCGTTTTAATTTCAAGATATAGTGGAACATTAGTAGACGACATTGAAGAGGGCTGCGTTTATCGCATGATAAATGACCAAGATATTCAAGCTGTCTTTCCTGAAGAGGGGTTACGTAAATGAGTATTGACGAACAAGCAATGGAGCAACAAGGCAGCAGCACTATAGAAGATTTAGCAGCACAATATGGGTGGAACTCAGAAGGTGAAAAATCTGCTGAAGAATATGTAAAAGTTGCTTTAGAGAAATTTCCAGACCAAAGTAAGAAAATTAAACAATTATTTAGAACGGTTGAAGAATTAAAAGAACATATGAGCAAAACTGAATCTCGCGCTTACGAAAAAGCCAAGCAAGAGATAGATGCTCAACGAAAACAAGCGATTCGCAATGGAGACGAAGCACTTGTAGAAGAATTGGATAAAGCTAAAGAAGAGCTAAAACCAGCTTTTCAGGCAGCTGCAAATGAGGTACATCCAGCAATTGCGGAGTTTGAAGGTCGTAACTCAGCTTGGTTGAATGGCACCTCATATGAAGAACTAAAAATGCAGCAATGGGTCGAAGCTCATGGTGCCATTTTGGGACGTAAAAAGCTTCCTGTTGACGAGCATATGGCGCTGCTGGAGCAGCACGTTAAAAAGGAATTTTCTGCCTATTTTGACAACCTAGACGACGGTTCGGATGCCGACATTAAAAACCCTGTATCAGCTTCGAGGAGTAATGTAACATCTAGCTCGTCAAAAGCTAAAGGAAAAACTCCAACGTTTAATGATTTGAATGCGGAGCAAAAAAAGATTGCTCGTGATTTTGAGAATCTAGGAGTTATGTCGATAGAAAATTATATTAAAGATTTAGTGAAGCATGGAGAATTTAAATGAGTAATTCTAAATTAGCAGTAGAAAAAAAAGAAGTAGAAAGAGCAAATTTAAAAGAGAAAAGACCCCAGCGGGTCCCCATGCATAAACAAAATATTTTTACAGCTCAATCCCGTCCAGGGTTTAAGCGTATGTGGGTAAATGAGTATATTGGAGCAGTTGCTTCACATGAGTTGGCCGGGTGGTCGGTAGTTATTGACGCAAACATGCAAACGCATGATGGGCAGTCACAAGTAGAAAGTCAATTCGATAGCGTAGTTAGGCGAGTAGTCAATAGAGATCCTCATGCTCCTTGCAGGACCGCAGTTTTAATGGAAATGCCAGTTGAGCTATATGAGGAAGACCAAGCAGCTGAACAAGATATCTTGGAAACCCAAGAAAAACAATGGAACAAAGCTAGAAGTAATGAATATGGAAATATTAATATTTCTTATTAACTTAATTTAAAGGAAAAATAAATGGCGAACAAAGACACACCAAATGGGTTTACTCCCATTAATTTGCTCCCAGACCGTGTACACAGATACTATAAAGACACGACTGCTGGAGTAATCGCAGTAGGGGACCCTGTAATTAGAGGCACCAATTCATCTGACCCAGCTGGGTACCCAGAAATTGTTAGAGCAACTACCGGAGCTGCCATTACTGGAGTTGTAGTAGCTGTCGAACCTATTCGGTCCAATTTGAACCAATTCAATTACCTGGGCTCCGCTGACGTAGGCTATGTAATGGTGGCAGACTACCCATATCAAGAATTTATTGTTCAAGATAATGGAGGCGCAACTGGTATTGTAATTTCTAATATTGGCCAACACGTGGACTCTGTAACTGCTTTAGATGCAGATTCTGTTTTAGGCCGGTCCAAATACGAAATAGATACTGAAGCAATTGCTACTGATAATACTTGGAGAATCGAGCGCAAATACGATGTCGAAGGAAATGATGTAGGTGCTAATTGTGTTTGGGTGGTTAAACCTAACTTACACACTGAAGCCAACGCTTCTGCTACTGATTTAACGGAGATATAGTAAATGGCTGAAATTAACACTGGCGCGATTAGTAAAGCCCTCATGCCAGGGGTGCGCGAATGGTTTGGTAATATGTATAATCGATATCCCGATCAATACGTGAAAATTTTTGACACCAAAAAGTCCATGAAGAACTTTGAGGAAGAAGTGAATTTACATGGGTTCGGTATGGGTGCGGTTATTCCTGAAGGAATGGGCGTGACTTACGATACTATGAGTCAAGGTCCTGTCAAACGTTATGTACACGTTGAATATGGTCGTGGCTTCATTGTTACTCGCGTCGCTATAGAAGACAACCAATACCCTGAAGTTGCTCGGTCTATGTCTGAGATGCTTGGCCAAGGTATGAAGCAACTTAAAGAAACCATTGGTGCTAACATTTTGAATAGAGCTAATAACTCTTCTTATGTTGGGTTCGATGGCGTCGAGCTTTCTTCTGCTGCTCACTTATTGACTAAAGGCGGCACTTTTTCTAACGAATTGGCTGTTGCTTCTAATCTAAGTGAAGCTTCTTTGGAGCAAGCTCTAATTGATATTGGTGGATTTGTAGACGATGCTAGCTTAAAACTGCAAGCTCAAGGTCAACTACTGATTATTCCTCGTCAATTGGAATTTGAAGCTCAACGGATTCTCAAATCTCAACTCAAGAACGATACTGCTGAAAATGCTATTAACGTATTAAATTCTGGTCGCTATTTGCCTCAAGGGTTTACTGTTAACCATTTCTTAAGCAGCTCTTCTAAATGGTTCGTTAAAACCAATGTGCCTAAAGGGTTGACTCATTATGAACGTCGTGCATTGGAGATCAAAAATGATACTGATTTTGACTCTGAAAACATGAAATTCAAAATGACTGAGCGTTATGCGTTTGGGTGGACTGATCCTCGTGGCATATTCTGCAACGGTGAATGATATCTTTATTGCGTTGCTCCCTCTTTGGGAGCAGCTCTATTTATTAGAGTTAATAAAAGGAAAAAATTAAAATGGGAAAAATGTCACAATATCCAAATGGCTTCGGCTCTGGGTTGCTAGTGAGGAACATGCCAAAGCATGAAAGTGCTCCAGGCAAAGTGTTTTGGGTCGGAAACAATGCTACTTTGCTCGAAGGAGAAAAGGCAGCAGCAGACACTAATTTAAACGGCAAAGGAGGCTCTTTTCTACAGCCTTTTAGTACTTTAGATTATGCGATTGGCCAATGCGCTGCAAACCGTGGGGATATCATTTATATTCGCCCTGGGTACACGCAATCTATGACTGCTGCTGATGCTGTTGACGTGGACGTTGCTGGTGTAAGCATTATAGGCTTGGGTCGAGGGTCCAAGAGAGCAAAATTCACTTACGACAACGCTGCTGGCGAATTCGTGATTGGTGCTGCAAACGTACATATTGAAAATCTTTGGTTCGTGCCATCCGTAACAGCAGTTACCAAAGCTATTGATATTGAAGCTGCTGGCGACGATTATGAAATCGTTAATTGCCGGTTTGCCGATGCGGAAGCTGCTGGTACCGACGAGTTTAATGCGTGCATCATTCATAATATTACTGTGCCTAGAGGGTTAATTCAAGGGTGCTACTTTGATATGGGAGAAGCTGGAGCAGTTGCTGCAATCACTGTTGCTACTCCAGAAGAGATTCATATTTTAGATAATATTATTGTAGGTGACTACAGTACAGCTTGCATCAACAACATCACTGCTGCTGGGACCAATATGCACGTTCATCGTAACGTTATCATAAATGGAGTAAAAAGCGGCCTCAATGCAGTTGCTGCAATAGTTAACGTAGCCGGCAACGAGCTAATCCTTGGAGACAATTTGATTGGGTCCGATGTAGCAACGTTTGCTTTAATGATTACGAACTACACAGCTGGCCTCAATTTAGGCAACAGATACACTGACGATGTCGGAGGTGCAACTACTGCTGTTGACAGGTCTGCTTCTGTTATTGTTGCTGCTGACGCGTAGTCTTTCTTTTAGGGGCTTCTTATACAGGAGCCTTTAATTTCTTACGTTTTTAATAAAGGAATTCTAACGTGCCAAATACAGTAACACAACGAACATTAAAAGGGTCGGGAGCAAGCAAGCTGGTTATTAGGCTTATCAATATTGTATCTGACGGCTCTGAAGAATCGGCTCTAGTAATTTATGACAACTCTGCCTTAGTTGCAGATGTGACAAAAGGCAGCTTAATTAAAGTTTTAGCTTCTGGCAGCTCGTGCGTGTGCCGCCTTGAGTGGGACCAAACTACTGATAGCCCAATTTGTTCCTTCGACCCATCAAATTCGCAAGAATTATGCTTTGAAGATTTTGGGGGCATTTCAAACCCAGCAGGCACTGGAGCAACAGGAGACATACTTTTAACTACATCTGCGCTAGACTCAGGCGACGAAGTGACGCTCGTTTTATATATACGGCAAGATTAGTCTTATGTCTTTAAAGTTTCCAATAGGCAGTCATCCAGGTCGAGAGTTCGTCAAAGTTAAATGTGACGTATGTGGGGGCCTCTTTTATCAAAAAGATACCATTCCCATTAACGATAAATATAATTTGCAGCATGGTCTTTTAGTATGTAAAAAAGATGCGGACCAAATAAACGAGCAGGTCCTCCCCAACAATCATTTTGAACGTCCGATATCCCAACCTGAACTTCTAAGGCCGGAGAGAGGGGACCAATTTTCAGTTAACGAGCTGGACGATAGGCTGCCAGGGGCCCCTCGGCTGCCATTTACAGCTCCAAACCCTATAAACGATAATATAGATTTATTCTGGCAAGGTCCTGAAGATACAGGCAGCTCTGGCATTATAGGGTATAAAATAGAACGAGCATCTCCTCAATTGTCTTATTACGATACGATAGAAGTTAATACGAATGAGGGTGCAACTTATTATACAGATTTAACCGCAGATGTTACGCAAGAATATTCTTATCGAGTTTCTGCTATAAATTCTTTCGGTACGGGCAGTCCGTCTATAGACTTCTTTTGGCCTACTAATCAGGTTCCGTTTTCCGATGTTCAATATTTAATCATATCTCCTAACAATGAGACTTTATTAATTGGTCCATATTATCTAAGAATGAACCACCAAGGAGAAGGGATCGTTTAATGGCTACAATCACAATTCAAGATGTAAAAACACAAAAAAGCTTAGGTACTCTCCAAAACGGAGACATGCTCCTCGGAGAACGAGTTGCCGGTGCTGGAGGCGTTGTAACTGTAGTTGCTACTGGGACAGGTAACGTTGTTTTAAACGATACTCCTACCTTAGTTGCTCCAATTTTAGGGACACCTACCAGTGGAAACCTATCTAATTGCACGGCTCTTCCGATAGGCAGCGTCACAGGTTTAGGTACGGGAGTCTCTGCCTTTTTAGCTACTCCCTCAAGTGCCAATTTAGCTACAGCTTTAACAGATGAAACTGGATCTGGTGCTGCTGTGTTCGCAAACACTCCCACTTTAGTTACTCCAATTTTAGGGACCCCGACTTCAGGCACGCTTACAAATTGTACTCTACCTGTTGGAGGCGTAACTGGGTTAGGGACGGGCGTTGCTACCTTTTTAGCTACTCCCTCAAGTGCCAATTTAGCTACAGCTTTAACAGATGAAACTGGATCTGGTGCTGCTGTGTTCGCAAACACTCCCACTTTAGTTACTCCAATTTTAGGGACCCCTACAAGCGGTAATTTATCGAACTGCACGGCTCTTCCTGTAGGCAGCGTAACTGGGCTCGGCACTGGAGTTGGCACCTTTTTAGCGACTCCTTCAAGTGCCAATTTAGCAGCGGCTTTAACTGACGAGACTGGTTCAGGTGCCAATGTATTTGCAACGTCACCAACTTTAGTAACGCCTGTTTTAGGAGCTGCTTCAGCCACTAGTCTGAGCTTCAGTTCGACGTCAAGAATTATAGGAGTGTCTCCAGGTGCAGCAGCTGCAGCAGGGACAGTAGGGGAAATTATTGCATCCTCTGTTGCTGTAGGGTCAGCTGTATCATTAACTTCTGGAGCCTCCGCCAATGTCACTAGCATTTCTTTAACGGCTGGAAGTTGGGCAGTTTATGGTTCGGTAGCTACTAATCCCAATGCTGCAACAACCACTAGCATTATTAATGCCGGTGCATCTTTAACGAGCGCGACAATAGCTACATACCCAGGTACCGTCGGGGTCACGATTGGGTCGGGTAGGTGTTACATAGGAACTTCCCACGTAGCCGGTGCATTTTCAATTGCTGTTCTTCCCGTTACAATTTTATATTTATCAGGCACTACTACTGTTTATTTAGTTATGAACGTTACCTTTGCTATAAATACTAATGCAGGATTTGGCGTGCTAATAGGCGAGAGAATAGGGTGAAAAATATGAATTTATATGATGTACTATCTTTAAAATATCCTGAAGCAGATATGATAAACCAGATTCAAATTGGAGATAAGCTCGGAAATGGAGAGCTCGAAATAGTGCTCTGGGACCTCCCTGGCACCCCTCTTCCAACTTTGGCCGAAATTGCTTCTTTCTTTAACGATACAGAAATTCAAGCAAAGTACACCGCTAAACTAAATGCAGAATTAAATGCTCCAATTTTGGTCCAATTAAGCGAGATTGATGCAAAATCAATTAGAGCCTTGCGCACAAATGATGCTGAGCGGCTCGCAGAATTAGAAGAAGAAGCAATAGCTTTAAGAGCACAACTTCATTAAAAAGGAAACACATGTCTACGTCTGGTTCAGTTGATTTTAAACAGTCGCGCAACGAAGTTATTTTGGATGCTCTTCAAATAATTGGAGCATATGGCATTGGTAGGACTGTTTCTGCTGAGGATTTAAATTTTGCTTCTAATTTGTTAAACAAAATGGTTAAAGCTTGGGCTACCAAAGGCCTCCACCTATTCACTAAAGAAGAAGGGGTTCTTTATATTGCTCCAAATACTTCAATATATAACTTAGGCGTAACAGGCACAAGAGCAACAAAAGCTTCAGACGAAATTGTCACTCAATTATCTGCAGCTGCTGCCTCCTCTGCAACCACTTTATCTGTAGACAGTACCTCTGGCATGGTTATTGGGGACTTTATAGGCATCGTTTTATCCGATAAAACCATCCATTGGACCACGATATTAACTATTCCTTCCTCTACATCTTTAACGATAACGGCTGGCCTCTCTGGTGCAGCTAGCGATAACGCTTTAGTTTACACATATACAACAATGCTGCAACGCCCTTTACGCATTTTAGACTGCCGAAAAAGGACTGGCTTCGGGGTCGATACAGTTGACTTACCTATCACCGAAATAGGCTACCAAGATTTACAAGCATTTCCAGTAAAGAACACCGGGACCAGCCCCACTCAATACGCCTTTAAACCTCAATCAACATTTGGTGCTTTTTATTTGTGGCCATGCCCTTCTGACGGCAGTGAGCGCATCATGTTCACTTATGAACGAGTCATTGAAGATTTAGACAATACTTCGGACGATTTTGATTTTCCAGCAGAATGGCTCGAAGCTCTAACATACCAGCTCGCTCTACGCCTAGCTCGCCCCTTCGGAAAACCTAATGCCATTAAGGACCTCCTACCCATTGCTTCCGTCATGTTAAATGATTTATTAGACTGGGATGCTGAAATTGCTTCTGTTCAAATGGAGCCTACACAATGCAATTAAATGTTTGCAGCGAGGGATTGATTAAATGCATCTAGGATATTTAATAAAGAACAAAGGACTTTTTAAATGCAATTAAATGTTTGTGGACCAGCTTACAAGCACGTTTACCAAGACGTAAACAACCAAAAATGCTTAAATATGTATCCTATTCAAGTAGGTCCAGATGGTCGAGGAAAGGCTACTTTAATTCCGACTACAGGGTCTACTGCTTTGACCAATTTAGGAGTCAACCCAATTCGGTGCATGGGTGTCGTAGGAGACTATGTTTATGTAGTTGAAGGGACGAACGTACATAAGCTCAGCATAGATTTAACAACCTTAGCAGTTACCGATACTGTAATAGGGACTTTTACATCTACAACAGCTGGTGTCATGTACATGGCTGCAAACCCAACTCAAATTATTTGGGTCGATGGCAGCACAAAAGGGTATATGTACACACCAGGAACTGGTGTTTTTCAAGAGATAACAGCAACCGATTCTGATTTCACTGGAGGCGGCCAAGTTGTTTTTATCGATAGTTACTTTGTCGTAAACGACCCCGGAACTGGGCAGTTTTATTTTAGTGCCAGCAATAACGGCCTTAACTGGGACGCTGCCGACGTAGCTACTGCTGAGACGAGCACCGACAATATTGTAGGCTTAGGTGTCACTAAGGGAGAACTTTGGGTCATTGGCGAGAGGTCTACTGAGATTTGGTACAATGCTGCTAACGTTTCTGGGTCCCCTTTTTCATTAAGGACTGGCCTCCAGATGCAAATTGGGTGCAGCGCACCTGCTTCCATTGTTAACGTTAACGACTTGCTTATTTGGCTCGACCATAGAGGCTTCGTTGTGCAATCTTCAGTTTCTCCGTTTATTCGGTCCAATAACTCAGGGTACGACCTAACCATCATATCAGATGAAGCCATTACTTCGGACATTTTAACTTATGCTCGCAGAGATGATGCCATTGCCATATCGTATAACGATAGAGGCCATATAATGTACCAAATCACATTCCCTACGGCCAATAAAACCTGGGTATACGACTATACGACCAAGGTATGGCACGAGCGCAACTATCAAGTATATAGCACAGGAGAAAGCAGGTTCCACATTGGTCAATTTTTTGCTCAAATAGGCACCATTCAATTAATGGCAGGACTCAATGACGGTCAAATCTTCTTGATGTCCGACACGAGCTACGACGATGCTGGCAACCCAATATTAAGGAATAGGACCACTTCTGTTCAGTACGACCCAGAGAAATTTAGGTTTGCTGGTGTCGACCGCTTAGAATTAAGAGTCGCCATCAAGCAGCACTCGGTCCCAGACCCTCAAATCACCATGAGATACTCTAATGACGGAGGCCATACGTGGTCTTTTCACATAGCTCGTGACCTCCCTAAAGTTGGAGAGTATGCGGAGCCTGTGATTTGGAACAGGTTAGGAGGTGCTCGCGAGTGGATTTTCGAGTTTACAACTACGGAAGCCATCCCTTTTGCAATCATTGACTGCGAAGTTTGGCCCAGCGAGCTAGAGGATTAGCTTTAATTAGAAGACTAATATTAAAAATCCTTTTATTTGCAACAAAATAGATTAAGGAAATATAAACGTGGCAACATTATTAGGCAGCCCAAAAGTACAATATTTTAAAACAGGAACTGTAGATTATCTAGTTGGCGGCAAGATATACAGCTACGATGCTGGCACTCTCACTCCAAGATATACATACCCTACCATTGCAGATGCTATTGCTGGGACCAATGCGAACTCGAACCCTATCATATTGGACGCTAGAGGAGAGGCAGACGTTGTAATTAATGGTGCTACTAAAATTGTTTTGACAGATGCTTTAGGCAATGAAATTTGGTCCGTCGATAATTTGGACCAAAGTAGCACAGGTACCAACATTGTAGATAGTAACGGAAATTCTCTCTTAAGGTTCGTTGGCATTCCCAGTGCCGTAAATGATATCATTATTACCAACGCAGCTACTGGAAATAAACCTTCAATTAAATCTGGGGGCACCGACACTAATGTAGGGCTTCTAATAGACGGGCAAGGGTCCGGCACGATTGACGTAGGGACGACTTCCACTGGAGCAATCAATCTTAAAAGAGATACTGCAATAACAGGGACTCTAACAGCTTCTGGAAATGCAACACTATCTGGGACTTTAGCTTTAACTGGGCTAGCAACTTTAAGCGGAGGCATCACAGTCCCAGCAGGCCAAGTAATTAACTTTTTACCAGCTGGTACTATAGCATGGAAAGCTTCTACGAACGTCCCTACAGGGTGGCTCGAATGCAACGGTGCCACAGTAAGCCGGACCTCTTTTGCTGCTCTTTTTGCAGATATTGGGACAACTTACGGAGCCGGGGATGGGTCCACTACATTTTTAATCCCTGTTTCTGCTCGAAGGACGCTTGTTGGTCGAGGAGGGTCAGGTACAGCTACTTTAGCGAATACTGTTGGTGCAACTGGAGGTACCGAGACTCACACTCTTATAACTGCTGAGATTCCGGCTCATACACATACTTATTCAGCAGCATCTTCTTCTACAAATGCAACTGGGGGAGCTACAAACGTATTAAATAATACTGGGTCCAATAACTCAGGGTCAACTGGAGGAGATGGAGCACATAACAACATGCAGCCATCTATGGTTATGATGATGATTATTAAAAGTTGACATTTGCTGAAAAGTATGATATTGTAGATGTAAAGGAAATCTCCTATGTATTCTCTAGTTCCTAATATATCTCAAAAAGAAGTTTCTACCCTCATCTTTAATGACCCTCATTTAGTGCTCCTTGGGGCTTCGGATGAGGACATTGCTTTAATGTATAAACATAAGGAATATCGGCTGGCAGATGGGTCGCATTATGTTGGCGTTAAAGAAGATGACGAGCTAATAGCAGTCATTAAGTACGAATACTTTACAACTCATGCTATTAATTACCACATGTATTTAGCCAGCAAGTATCACCATACTGACAAGCCGCGCATCATTGTAGATTTATTGAAGAAATATGTCGTTGAAGAATTGAATATTAGGAAGGTCCTAATTTTCGTCCCCTCCTCGTGCGACCACATACACAAGTTTGCCCCCAAGCACGGGCTCAAAGAAGAAGGTCGAATCACTAACTGCTACCAATGGCGGGAGCAAACAGTAGACATTGTAATTTATGGCCTAGATCTATAAAACGCAATTATTTTTAAAAGGAAGCTTTATAATGGGAGTAGTTAATATCGTCTACGGACATGTTAGCGGAGGGTCGCTATCATGGGAGTAGCAATTGCTGCGTTAGGGAGTGTAGCCGGAGGGCTTGCAGCGCAAAAGTTAATGGGGAAATCCACGACTTATGGTCCAGACACTTCTGTCCCTGGCGTTTCTTCTGCTACTATTAAGAAAGGTGGAAAAGGGCAGCCGGACGAAAAGGTGCCTCAAGTAGACATCTCTCAATCACTCGCCTGGTTCAAGCAATCTGCTGATACTCAAGCTGCCTATTACCAGCAAGGGTTGAATTATTACAACGATGCGCTAAAACAAGCTGCTGTCCAGATTAATGAAGGGTATAAATCAGCGAATGAAACGCTCCAACCTTTATCTTTTTCGTCAAACCAAGCTTTAAATGAGCAAATGAGGATGATGGGACTCGACCCAATTTCCAGCTCAGTAAATGCAGCGTCTCACGCAGCTGAAGTAGGACTTGATGGAAACATTCAGAAGCAAATAGCAGATGCAGAGAAAATTAAAGACCCAACCCAAAGAGCAGCAGCAAAACAAAATATCATGTCGTCTATCAATAGTTATACTAGTGCGCTCCAAGGCATGACTGATGCTCAAGGCAATGCTGTAAAAGGACTTGCAGGACCTGGCCTCATTACAGGCACTCCTTTTAATCCAGCAGACCACCCAGACATAGGTGGCGTTATGGACATTACAGATGTTACGCATGGGGGAGACATGAAGGTATCTGCTGCTGACATGGCGAAGCTGAAAGCTGCTGGCGCCGTGGATGCAGGGGAGACTAGTCTGTACGTTAACCCTTCTATTATTGCTTCGTTCAATAACAACACTCAAAAAGTATACGACCAGCAAAAGCAGAGCATTTTAGCTCAGCAAGATAAATTGAATGCCCAAATCAAAACGGTCCAAGATTTTACCAACTCATATGACCAATCATATTCTGACCAATATGATGCCGGATACACAGGCGACCAAGTTTCGGCTAAAATTGCAGCAACTCCAGGCTACCAATTCCAAATGGACCAAGGGACTAAAGCAATTGAACGCCAAGGTGCAGCCGCAGGGATGCTCGGCAGCGGCAACACCTTAACTGCTTTGACCAATTACGGCCAAGGGCTTGCTCAAAATTTCTACGGTGTCTATATGGACAACCTGGCTAAAATCGTGAACCAAGGCAGTGGTGCAACACAGCAGATTGCCCAGAACCAAATTAACCAAGGCAAAGACTATGGTGCACTTATAGAAGCTGGAGGGCAAGCTGGGATGCAAACCAGCCAACTAACCGGGCAAGCTTATGGTGCATATTTAGACAATTCGGCTAAGTTATATTCAGATGCAGCTCAGTTTAATGCTTCTATGCAGTATCAAGGCATGAACGCAGCTCAAAACAGAAATACCCATCTGGCAACTACTGCTATGAACAACCAATCAAATAATGCTTTAGCTGGTGTACAGCAGCAGAAATTCAATTATGATGTGTTCAAAGGGCAGCAAGGCGGTGCCGCATATGCTAACGCTAAAGTATAATTAAAGGATATCAATTAAATGGCAATAAATTACGGAACAGCGGGCAGTGAAGAAGTGCCTTTATCTCAGCAATCTTTTGGGGCGCAGCGGTCGCCTGTAAAGCATGCTGCTGTCCCAGAGCCGACTTTTGTGGCTGGCGTGGGGATGCTTGGGCCCGATTTAGGAGGCTACGTTGCTGGCGACCAAGCTGCTCAAGAATACAAGCTTAATGAAAATAAAGATGCTCGCGCTGAAGAAGAGCTAGGCATCCAAAAAGAAGAGTTTGGAGTCAGGAAAGATTACCTTAAAATTGCTCAAGAAGAATTGGGCATCCATAAAGCCGAGTTAAGCATGCGCCAAGAAGAGTTCGGGTGGAAGCGCGAGGACAGGCTTAAGGGGCAGGTGATCGAGGCTGGGATGCAAGACGCTGCGTCCACAGGGGGGTACTCAGGAGTTATTGACTACTTGAAGAAGGTGGACCCTACAAAAGCCATTGCGTTTCATGCTGAGAAGCTTAAGCTCGATACCGCTATTGCTTCAACAGATGTTTTTCAAGCAGTTGCTAAAAATGAAAAAGATAAAGCCTATTTAGAAAGTTATGGCATCTTAGGTAAAATGTTTAGCGCAGTTAACAATGCTAAGCCTGAAGACCGGCAGAACCTATTTAATACGATGCAGCCGATGCTCCAAAAAGTGCTAGGTGCAGGTGCTCCTAAAACGTTAGAAGAAGCGTTGCCTATAGGAATGCTCGCTGTTTCTCAAGCAACTCCTGAGAACCAGCTGTTTAAAAGTAATGGCACTATAGCATCTACTAATTCAAGTGTTGGAAAGCTCGATGCAGATATTAATGCTAAACTTAAAGCGGGAGCAACTCCTGAGACAGATGCTGGGCTTAAAGATATGATGGCTGCTCGTGATATATACTCTGTTCGCCAGCAAAAAGCATTGCTCGATAAAACAAATGTTGAGCTCCAAATGCAGCAAACAAAACAACAGACTGCAACTACATTAATGAACAACACTAGAAATATAAATAAAGACATTACAACTGCAAGCAAAGATTACATCGGATATATGGACCAATATACTGCGCTACAAGGAGGATTTAACGATCTTGATAAGAACCCAAACAACCCTTCGGCACAAGGTACAGTCAGTACAATTATGGCATCTATGGTGCAAAAAGGTGTGTTGACAGACCCTGATTTCCAGCGCATAGCGTACAGTGATGCTGGGATGAAAAAGATACTGGAGAAAGGTATAAAACCCTGGCTGAATGACGAAATTGTCTTATTATCTCCTGATGAAATAAATAATTTAAAATCGGTTTTCACCGAAGTAACGAAGCAAAAATATGGTCGCCAAAAAATTATAGAAGGTCAATTTCAAGAAACTATAGACGGCAACGGAGATATTATCAAGAAAGATGAAATTAGGATGCCGTCTAAGCAATTTGAAATGCTCCAGCAGCAAGACAAATACGACCGCATTATTAAGCAACACGGCCTCGATAAATACCCAAAAGATGTGCAAATGAAAGCCGCATATGCAATTGACCAAAACGGTAATGACCCTCAAGCTGTTCTTAAGTACCTCCAATCTCAGCAGCAGCAGAAACAATAAAAGAAAAAGGAAAATTAAAATAAATGGACCCTTTAGCAGAAAATAATCCTTTCTTGAGTTTACCTAAAACATCTAATTCCCCCTCTGCTCCTGCCCCTCAAGAAGGAGAAGATAGTGGAGACTTGTCTAAAAATAACCCATTTCTCTCTCTCCCAAAAAAAGCAACGCAGCAGCAAGCAGGTTCTCAGCAGCAAGGGGCAGCTCCATCTCAACAACAAGACCTCCACGTTAATAATTTGACAGGCGAAACGGTCGATTTCAATAACCCTTGGGCAACAAAAGAGCAAACAACAATGGGGCAAACTTTTAACGATAAGCTGGACATCTTCAATAGAGGTTTCGAGCGATATGCGTTAGGGGGCCTCCAGAAACTCAATAATATCCCCATTCTCGATAAAGTGCTGCCCAGCGATGAACAATTAACGCAGCAACAAGTGACTAGCGAAGCAAACTACCAACAAGCATATAAGCGAACTCCGTCTCCCTTTACTAGTTTAATAGGAGAAATTGGAGGAGCTACGATTGCCGGAGCACCTGCCGTAATGGCTACCACAACAGCAGGTCCTATGACCTTATTAAATGCTGTTGGCCAAGGGGCTGCATCTGGATTTATGTCTGGGGCAACAGATTACTCAGATAGCGCAAAAGAAAGTCTATACAAAGGATTTACTAGTGGCATCCTAGGGGCAGCCACCACAGCAGTCGCAGGAGTAATTGGCAGCATCTTAAGAGAATTCACCCCTGAAATTGGAGTAAGCTCATACATTAAAAAATTGTGGAACCCTAAAGGTGCTGCAACAGAAGATTTAGCACATGCTACGATGCTGGATAATGCCAATAACCCAACTGCTGCTTTAAGTGCCTTAGACGACGTACAGAAACCGGGAGTCCCTAAAAACTTGACCCCTGGGGAAGCTATGGGTGCTGGGCAAAGCCAAGTAGGAAAAGTGAGGCAAATGGAAGGAGGCATTGCGTTAAACGAAGCAGATAAGCTCCCAATTTCTCAGAACCTTATTCCTAAAGTAAATGAGGTGAAGCAAAAGATTTACAATACAATAGACAACATGACAACTCCAGAAACTCAAGCAACAAAAGATAATGCGTTTAAAGCTATGGAATCTCAATATATCGGTCCAAAAGGGGAGTTTTTACCAGAAGCTCCAGCTTCCACTAATTATGTTCCAGATGTAATTAAATCAAATAAGCTGTTGTCTGAAAAATACGACGAAGTAATAAACAGCACTGCTCCTGAGTTTTCTGGAATGCCAAACGGGTCTGTTGCACAGCTCCATAAAGTAGAACAACTAATAAAAGAGGACCTCTATAAATCGCAACCGAACCCTATAACAGGCCAAATAACTAAGGACTTGTCTGCAACTCAAAAAGCAGAACTACTAAACGCCAAGAAACAATTGCGGCCTATTTTGGAGCAATCTAGCGCGTACAACGAAGCAATGGTTGCTTCTAAGAAAATTAAAACACAAGAATACTACCAAGAACTTTTAGGAAAAGCAAAACCAAAAGCTGGGATGCAAGGAGATCTAACTTTAGAGCAAACAATGGATAAGATTTCTCCTCAAGATTTGTTATCAAATAAGTTTTTAAATGACGTAACTAAAACAGGAGGCGACCCGCAGCAAGCAGCTGAACTATTAAAAGTAGCAGATTCGCTCCGAAAAGCACCACTTTGGGACGTATTAAAGAACAGCAAAACAGATGCTCTCAAATACAAAGGTAGAGAATTAGGTATCGTTCAAGAGTTCATAGCTAAGATGACGCTTAACAGGTATTATAAAGCTCTGCTCGATGTTACAATGAGCGGCACCAATAAATGGGCACCTGAGATTGCAAACGTGATAAAACAAAAAGCGGGCAGCGAAGCCCAGCACTTTAGGTTCTTGCAGCTCCTAAACAAAGCCATGAAAGTAACGGCTCCTAAAATTCTCGATGCAGCTGGAGTCCAAGCGGGCCGAGCTGTTGCTCCCCTACTTGCTGGTTCCCCAGATAAACAAAAGCAACAAAAATTAAATTATGGAGTTTCTAATAATTAATAAAAGAGAGCATTAGTAATGATAAATAGAAAAATATTTTTTGAAGAATATAAAAAGGAATTTAACCTTAAGTCCTTAAAACAATCCGTAGTCGATTGCTTAGATGCTATTTTTGACGAATTTGATAAACATGAAGGTACGCAAATAGAAAAGCTAGCATACATGCTTGCTACAGTCCGGCATGAGGTTGGTGCCGATTTGGTCCCAATTGTTGAGAACATGAATTACTCAGCAGGTCGCATCGTGCAAGTTTGGCCGAGCAGGTTCAAGTCTGTAAAAGAGGCAGCACACTTTGCCCACAACCCAGCTGCCCTTGGTAACAATGTCTACGGCAACCGCTTGGGCAACGGTCCAGCAAGCACCGGAGATGGCTATCGGTACCGAGGTCGAGGCATTGGTGCTCAATTTACCGGCAAAGAAAACTATATTAGATTCGGCAAGCTGTTCAATGTGGACCTCGTTGGCAATCCAGAGCTGGCTACCGACTTGCAGCTTGGGGCAAAAATATTGTTTAAGGGGTCTATGGAGGGGTTGTTTACAGGCAGGAAATTGAGCGATTACATTAACGACAATAAGGTTGATTATGTTAATGCTCGTGCTGTTGTTAACGCAGATGTGAAAAGAAACGGCTCCAAAATTGCTTCTGAAGCCGAGAAGTTTAATCGTATATTAAGTAAAGCTCTTTAATTATTTTTTTAACGGCTTGACATTATCGTTATTTAGGCAAGGCTGGATAATGTGCTTTGCTCGCTCCGATTTATATTGCACTATAGTGTCCATTTGGATTAAAGTTTGCAGCTCTATCTCTTTCAATAACAAGTTCAATATCTTATTTTTAATGTCTTTCACTAAATCAGTCTCTTCTAACCGATCAGCCGCTAGCACTAAAGTTTCCAATAAGTCCTTAATCATTTTAGAGTAAGAGTCACTGCTACCTGCCATGGGAGCAATTGTTATACTTGGTCCAAATTCATCTTCCATTTCTTCTTCTCCTTCTCGTTATTATTCTCTCCACCAAAGTTTCTTCTCTATACAATGTGTATTCTCTTTACAAAGTTTCTTCTCCATACAGTGTTCACTTTCATCGCGAACATTGAGTTTTGTTAACTCTGGGTAACAAGAGATATCTGTGAACCACCAACAATCCTCTCTATCTGATATATATTCTGAGCTTCCATTGCCGTTATGCAACAATGTAGGATATATTCCATCAAATTTAACCAAAAAAGAACCTATCTTCTGATGAAGAGATACAACCTCTCCTTTCCCAAATCTCACATGCTCCACTCTATCCCCAACATTAAATGTTATTTCATTAAATGTCTTTATAGTTGCATCTTCAGTTTCCATTTCCGCTAAAAATGGTTCTATATAAGAATCTAATTCCTCAAGTGCCTTTATAATTGTATCTTCATTATCTTTCATTTCTTTCTCCTTTAACATATCGTTTTAAAGTGGTTAATATCGCATGATGTTACTTTGCACTTAATATCATATGATGTTTTGCTTAAAATGGTGCATGTTGCCTCCTCCTCTCTGGTACTCTTTGCCCCCATCTATAAAAATGCCAGTCCCAAAATGTTCCGCCAAGCTGCTCATAATAACATGAAGTACTCTCCAGTCACCCACCAATTCCTCTCCTAAACCTTTAAACCCTTTAATGACGTCATCTCGAAAGGCAGAAGCAGCTTGATTATATTTAATGCGGCATGAGCAGTTAACAAAATCGTGCACATGCTTGCTTTCTAAATTATCTTTACAGTTACTGCACGTTGCTTTATTTTCATGAATCATTTTTCGCACCCTTCATTTTTATCTTGGTGCTCCCACCATTTTTCCACCGATTGCCTCCCCATCTCAAATATTTGCTGCAAATCTCGGCTTATATCTGCTTTTCCATTCGACAACCCAACTTTATATGCGAGCTGCTCTCCTAGCTTCTTAAAATCTATTTCTATGTTATTATTCATATAATTTTGACCACCCTTCTAATAATCTACCTGCAATAGCTACTAAGTAGGACGAACCGTTTTCTACAGTAATGAACCCTAGTATGTCGTTTTCTCTTCCTGTATCGCTGTCCTCTCCATGCTCTAGTCGACCTTTAAGAGTTCCTCTAGTCACCATATCTCCTTTCTTAACAGCATTTCCAATTGCTATCATTTTTATTCTCTCCACCACTGTCTTTGTCTTTTTAATATTTCATTATGATTGGACAGTACGTGTTCAGGTCCAACGTAACACACTTGTCTACAATTTGTACCTCTGAATCTCACCAATATTCTATCTTCCCACATATTGCGCAATACTTGTACTTCGGAGCCTCCTTTCAAAGTTAAAAAATCTCCATATACAGCTTCTATTCCGTTGATTTTCATGTTACTTTTTCTCCTTTCTATTCTTGCCACCATTTTGAAGACACGCAAATGCAACCGACTGCATGTTCTGGGTGTATGAAGAATTCCTTGCGATCATCTACGAATTTGACCAACATCCTATCTTCCCACTTATTTATAACTACTTCTACTAATAAATTAACATGTCCTGCAGGTGTTGAGAAAATGTCTCCAGGTTGTAATTCCATACCGTCAATTTTCATACTAATTCTCCACATTTTATACGATACATATAATCCATATTTGGATTCCATTTATGCTCACATCCATTCTTACATATCTCACTGAATTTTTTAACTGTATGCTCTTGTCCTTGTTTAAACGCCTGTCTCATAGATTCTTCTATTTCCTTCAATAAAGATTCTGAGCAGACCCCTCCTCGGCTGTCTACTAAATATTTAGCCCATACTTTAAAACTTACTGCATACATTTCAATTGCCTCCTTTTACGTGTTTCAATCTATACGACCAGCTTGGGTGCACCTCATCTCCACCGTCCCCAAAAGCCTTTCTACATTTTTTCATGAACCTTAAGCTATTTTTAAACCCTGATTTAACAGTATAATAATACCCTTCCTTATCTGCCGTAAGCTCCTGCTGCGCATTGCCGTATACTTGAGCTGCATCTCTATGTATAAAGTGAGTAATCTCGTGGCCCAAAACCAAAGCGACCTCTGCTGGTGTATCACAGAAGTCTAAAAGCCCCTGGTTTATGTGGATAGCATATGGAGTAGCATGTGCATTGACATCGGAGCTGGAGTCCAAAAATAGCATTGTGTGCGTCCCAGCAGCATTTTGGATGCGAGAGAACACTGCCTTTGCTTGCTCGAATGAAACTTTAGCGTGCCCCTTAGTTGAATAGAAGACACTTAGTGTTAAAACGGTTGCCCAAAAAATAGCAATTGCAACAAATTTATTATTTTCCATTCTTAGTGTCCGCCGTAAGTTTGGGTTAAGTAAACCATTACTAAAATAACACCAAGACAACTAGACAGCATGGTAACTAAGAACCACGATAATTCTAATAGTCCTCTATCTAAACTCTTAAGCCAAATTACTAAGTCTTTACGATATACTATAGCGTTATAGAGACAGAATAAACCAAGATTAAATATTATAATGTATATTATTGTAAGCATTATTGTTCTCCAACATCTAAAAATTTATTTGATCCACTTCTTTAGATTTACTTTATATTTTAACACTAATCTAGTACTTCTGCAATATTTTTAGTTATCCGGCTTACTTCTCCGTATTTCTCGTGAAAAATAATGCATTTAGAATCTTGGCCACTTCTCCACCCGCCCCAAGTTGCATAAGAATCTTTTGGGGCAAGGGTACGGAATGATTCCACTTTACAACTAGGGAACTCTTTTGCAGAAAATGTACTGTCATGATGGATGTGTCCAGTATGCCAATATTGAAAGTCGGTATCACCCCAGTCCTTTCTTCTATCAGTGGCCATAACTCCGGGTAATGCTGGCATTTTAATGGTGTGTCCATGATGAACTCCTATTAATGTCTTACCATGTCTTACATATGCGCAAGGACCGGGTGTAGTATCGACGGTTACTCTCGGCTCGTTCTCATAAGCGACGGCCAGCAGCCGAGCAATCCACATGGAGCCTATGTCGTCATGGTTCCCGATGGCATTAATGATGTGCACCGACCCAAAATGGTCCAAACAAGTCGCTACAATGAAGCGCAATATTCTAATGACAACGTCTACCATTTTAGCATATCTGCCGTCAGTATCTAACGTGTGACCGGACCTAGACGTCACCCCTTGCAGGTTGTCATAATGCAGCAAGTCGCCTAAGTTTTCTATGACAACTTTAGCGCACCGGGGAGACGATTTAATTAGCTCATAAAACAGCTTACAGAAAACTGTCTCGGCTATTGCTAAATCCCAATTTTGCCCACATTCATCTTCCCAAGCAAGCATCCCAATATGGGGGTCCCCTATAGGAAGAACCGCCATGAGACCTTGCATCAATTCGTGCTCATTCATTATTGTCGTTTTTTCTACTTTAGGGATTTCGCTAGCAAATGACTCAATTGTTTGTTTAATCATTTCAAGCTGTCTTTCTTTGTCTACTTCACTCTTAACCCATTGCCTTAAAACATTACCATGCTCGTCGCAATAAGCAGATACTCCTTTAATTTTATACCCATCTGGGACCTCTTTTGTCCACTGGTGTTCTGGACTCCACCCTTTTTTTGCCAGCTGCTGCTTTCGGTACCTAATTGAAGACTCGTCGACAGATAACATATCTCCTAATTTGTAGTTACTGACAGTTGGGTTCGCATTGATTAAATCTTTCAACTCTTGGTCTGTGAATTTTTTCATGATGCTATTTCATCCCTTTATTTAAGTGGTGATACAACGCAATTAACAACGCCTCCGCCCTATCGTGGTCTTTTTTTCGAGCTAGCATTGGACCAGCTTCTGGCATTTTCTCCAGCGCAAGCAACCTAGCTTCTTCTTTGTCTGCTCCTATGTTAAAATATTTTTTCCACGTTGCTGGAGTAACATAATGGATCGGCAGCAACCCTAAGCACGAGCAAACTGCTTTTAGCGTCCCAAAAGATTCTCCAAAAGAAAAAGCCCCTGCAACCCCATCTCGCGGTTGAGAAGCTACGTTTTCCATACAAACGGATACTAAAGATACTTCTTTATTTCTCAAATTCCACCCTGTAAGAATGTTATGAACTATTAAAGGGTCGATGCACCTCTTAATATAGCTTTTGTTGCTGTTCGGTTTTATCATTACAGGCATGTCCCAAACATCTACAAACTGCCCTTTTGGACCTATCAACGCTAACGCTCCTGACAGTCCCGGGTCTATCCCTATTGTATTCATTATTTAATCAATCCTTTATTATATTTTTAATTACCATTTAAACTTAGCAGCATCTAAATAGACTTGGGAATGTCTTCTTATTTGCCCTCGATTAATTGTTGTTGCGTGCACGAAGCAGGTTGGGATTACTCTAATGAAACACCTCCACGTATGAGAACTGCTAACTGTGACTCTGTGTAAATCTTTTTGAGTGAACGCATGCCACTCATTTGCAGGTTTTGTGTATGTCGTCCCGTCTTTTCGTTTATATTCAGTAAGAGGCTCTCCAGATATCCACATGTACATTTTTAAAGGAGAGTATTGAGTTTTCGCTCTATTTCCTTCGGCATCTCTGGGTAAAAAATCACAATGCCAATTCGGAATGCAAGGGTATTGGTTGGGCATGAGCATGTGAATTTTAACATCTACTCTATATTCATCAGTAGACAGTTCTAATGAAGGACATAACTCGTCCAAAATAGGTATTATCTCCGGCATTAAACCATAAACTTGGTCAAAAGAGCACAACATTAGCCCGTTATGGCATTTACTCCAATCTATATCGTGTTTCATTTATTAGTGCTCCTATATACTTGTTTACGCCCAGAAGTAAAGATTATATATCTATCTTCTTTTTCGTTATACTCAGTCCATGTTTTACTCCAAGGGCCCTGCACCCACACCAACGATCGCTCATAAGATTCTCCTATCAGTACTGCCGAATCCACTTGTGCCTCTTTGTGTTTCATTAGAAAACTCCTCTACTATCTCAAACTGCGCTTTAATTACGGGCATAAATACAAGCTGGGCAAACCTATCGCCTGCCTTTAATTTTATAGTATCTATTAACACTTCATTTACATCCTCATAATCATGCTGCTGAATTCTATTCCAAGCAGACACCATTAATTCCCCTTGGTAGTCCTCGTCAATTAACCCTACAGTGTTAGCTAGAACTAATCCTTTAGTACCTAGCCCACTACGTGGGAGCATGAACCCGACTACAGCACACCATGAGCCTAAGTCATGGGAGCCAATCCATATAGCTAACCCTGTAGGAATCATTTTAGTTTCCCCAGGATAGATAATAACATCCTCTGTACAAATTAAATCAATTCCGGCTGAACCAGATGTGGCGTAATTAGGCAAGTCGTGAGTACCTTCTGGGCAAAGAATGTCGCAAGTGTCCTCCCAGTCGTGATAGTGCTCGGTTTTATAAAACTCTTTATTTAATATTTTCATTTCAATTTTCATTTTGTGTTCTCCATATTCTTAAATATGTGCGCTAATACATCTACTGTCCAACCATTACCTAACGCTTTATACCTTTGTGTATTACTAACCCCTGCCGTGTAATTATCTGGTAACGTTTGGAGCCTCTCACACTCTATAGGTGTTAATTTTCTATATTCCGAATTAGAGACAATTAAATTATCCTTTTGTACGGTAGTTAATGTTCCTGTTTTATCATCTTCTCTTAGCTCTATTCGCTGAACTATAGTAAGCTCTTTATTATAATCATCTCGCTTGCCTGTCAACGGATTAATCTTGCGGCCTATCATGCTGCCGCATTTAATCATTGTTCTTTGCCCGTGGTTATCTACACCTTTAAAATAGTTTGCATCTAAACACATAGACTTTTCATTTCTTGTGTGGTATTCCCCGTGGTTTTTAATCCACCCTGTGCCCGGATATTCCAGTATATCACATAATGAAATCTTTCTATCTTCTGGCTGTGTAACATTTGGTATATTAGTCCAGTAATATCTAACTCTATT
>Ga0172380_10001073_pt1 | contig 48717 bp, 37 predicted proteins | sample Leawe162metaG_FD_119747 | JGI IMG/M metagenome (GOLD analysis project Ga0172380, IMG submission 119747) | Leachate microbial communities from a municipal landfill in Southern Ontario, Canada - Leachate well 162 metaG | ecosystem: Engineered > Solid waste > Landfill > Unclassified | place... | reverse complement strand
CTGCCTGGACGTGCTTTCCGATTTCGTTTGCAAGGAAATCGCCGCTGCTATCTACCTGGGCGAATTCGGTCTGGGACGGCTTCACGTCGTATGCGCTGCCGCGCATGACGGCATCAAGTGTCTTCACCCCGCCTTTTATCGCGGCCGCAGCTTTGTTGCGGCTGTCTTCCGTCACCTTCTGGAGGACACCGACCGGGACCCAGCGGATTTGCACCGATGCTGGACTGGCTATTTCATGCGCCTTCTTGTACAGATCCCGCGAGTATGGACAATTGGGATCGACAAACGCGTAGACGACGCGCGACCCATTACCCTGGGCTATCCAGGATGTTCTAGGCAGGCCACTCCAGATCTTCGCATCGACACCTGTGAGGCCCGATCCGTCCGGCTTCGCCGCCCAGCTTGGTACGGTGGAAAGCATCAGCATCAGTGCAGCGATTATCGTTTTCATTCCGCGTACATCCTGTTCGGTTATCGTGCTGGGCGTTGTCGAAAATGATCACGCTAAAAAATCGACGGCCCTTTGTATTCCTCTTCAAGTTCCGGTGAATTCGCTTCTTGTGCCTGCTTACGTCCGAGTGATGGCCCTATCTTGTAGCCATCGCGACCAACGTGCAGAAGCGCCTCATCCCCGAAGACGGCGACGACGGTGCCAGCCTTGTATTTCCGCTCGTTCTCTGCCTCCCACTCGGTCATGCGTGGCACATTCATCGTCCTTGCAAGCCAGTCTTCGAGCTCCATATTCAACTCCGCTGCTCGTTTTATTGCCGCCGCTTCAGTCTCAAATTCGCAAGGTGGCGGCACATCGCCGCCACCTTCGCGGACGACAACGTACAACCTTTTTCCAGCTCTGATTTCTGACTTATGTGTGTATGGCATTAGGCGGCCCCTTGCGCTGCTTGGTTGAGTTTATGTGCCAGTTTCTCGGCTCGCAGATGGGTGTAGTCCTTGAGCATCTGCAAGGTCTTGTGTCCGGTGATACTCGCGGCCTCAATGCGATCCAGGCCGAGCTCGAAAAGCCTGCTGGTGGCTTCGTGGCGCAGATCGTGGAATCGGAGCTCAACGATGCCGGCGCGCTTACAAGCGAGGTCCCATGTGACGCGCAACGCCTGTTGTGCGATCGGGAAAACTGGCCCTCCCGTGAGGGGGCGCGGCATGCCGGCAAGGATCGCACAAGCGGTTGCATCAAGAGGGACGATTCGCTGCTCTCCATTCTTGGTGTCATGCAGCGTGGCCGTTCCGGTATCTCCGGATATCCGCAGATCCTTCCATTCAAGGGCGAGTAATTCGCCTTGGCGCATCGCTGTTTGAATCGCCAGTTTCACCATAGGCACCACGATCGCGGCTTGGCGTGACTTTCCGAGCTCATCCAGGAGGCGCGCCTCCTCGCCGTCCTCCAGTCGTCGATTGCGCGGCTTGCCGGGGGATGGCAATTCAATGTCCTTAATCGGATTCCCGATATCCATCCGCCAGCGTTTGCGCGCGATCGTGAAGAGATGGGAGAGCAGGGCGGCCAGCTTGCGTTTCGTGGTATCCGATAGCGGCTCACCTTGCCGAGGGCCCTCACGGTCTCTATGAAGGCCTTTGAGGAAGGCCAAGATGTCATCGGGGGTGATCCGGTATAAACTCTTGCCCGCGAGATCGCTCCGCTTGATTTTGGCGATTTTGTGGGCCTCGGAAGCGGCCGATTTTTTCTTCGACGACACTTCCACCTGATACCGGTCGAGCATTTTGGACAGCGTAGCGGCTTTTACATCGTGCCGCTTGATCCTGGACTCCAACACGCGCTGTGCATCGGGATCGAGGGCCAAGGCAGCACGCTTGCTATTGCGGTATGCACGGGCTTCAGCCAGTGAATCAAAGGTTCCGGTGATTTGATGACCATCGACCATCAACTTGACTTGAAACGAGCAGGGGCCTCGTTGGTAAATGCCTCTTTCGACTGCCGAATTTTTTCCCATTTTTTCCCGTGTAAATACGGATAATATTTCGAAACCATTGTGCCGCAAGGCAATCAATCAAACAACACACAGGTCTTAAAATCCCTCGCCGCAAGGCGTACGGGTTCGATTCCCGTTCCGGGCACCAGCCGCTTATTCCCTACCAATGATCATTTTCGACCTCTCCTGTAGCGACGATCACCGCTTTGAAGGCTGGTTCCGTTCCGCTGACGATTTTTCCGACCAGCAGGCTAGGGGGCTGATCTCTTGCCCGCACTGCAACTCGGTCAGCATTCGGCGACTCCCGTCAGTGCTGCATGTCGGCTCTGCTTCGACAAACGCTAGCGCGACGCCGCGTGAGCATTCCCCGAATGCACAGGCGCCCGCAGCATCTCAACTAAGCGCGCTACGAACCGTTGTCGAGGCAATCATCAGCAGCACCGAGGATGTCGGTAGTGAGTTTGCGGATGAGGCCAGGAAAATTCACTACCACGAAGTGCCAGCACGGCCGATCCGGGGCGTGGCATCCGAAGACGATTGCTCAGCGCTCGCGGATGAGGGCATCGATATTCTGCGCCTGCCTGTCGTCAAGCTCGAAGACATGAACTGATCAGCCACATTCCGGCAATACGACCTTCTATACAATTTTACATAATACAAATTATGCGAATTAACGGAAGTTCGTTCTGAACCAGAGCGCTAACCATATCCCCAGAATACGCAGTTGTTTTGGCCTCTAGCTCCCGCCCATCTTTCGAGCAACCAACGTGCAAATGATTCCCGACTACATCGATCAGCCGCTAGTCTTCCTTGATCTGGAAACTACCGGCGCGAACTTTGCCCGCGACCGCATTCTAGAGATCGGCCTGGTCGAGGTCGATCGCGACGGTGTACGCGAATGGAGCTCGCTGGTGAATCCGGGCGTAACTGTCACGCCCTTCATCACCGACCTGACCGGCATCGACGATGCGATGGTGGTCGGCGCACCGCGTTTCGAGGAATTGGCATCGGCATTACAGGAGCGTTTGCGCGGGCGGATTTTCATCGCTCACAACGCGCGTTTCGACCATGGCTTCCTGAAAGCCGAATTTGCCCGCCTTGGAATTGACTTCCGGGCGACGGTTATCTGCACCGTCAAACTCTCGCGCAAGCTTTACCCGCAGCACCATCGCCATAACCTCGACACCCTGATGACTCGCCATGGAATCAGCGCCGAAACGCGCCACCGAGCGCTCGCGGATGCCCGCGTACTCTGGGATTTGTGGCGTTCATGGCACACCGAACTGGGGGGCGCGACGGTCCGGACGATCACCGACGCCCTGACGCGTCCGCCCACCCTGCCGCCGACCCTTGATCCGGCGCTAGCAGACGAGTTGCCCGATACCGCAGGGGCCTACGCCTTGCTGGATGCCAACGGAACGACGCTGCTGGTCGGCAAGGCACCGAACCTGCGCCAGAAGGTGCTCGCCCATTTTGCCGATGCCCGCAGCAACCAGCCGCCTGCCAGCCTTGTCCATCGGGTTGAGTGGTGCGACGCAGCCGGTGAATTTGGCGCCCGCCTCCAGGAGCTCGGCTTCCAGCGCCGCCTGAAGCCGATTCCCGCAGAACTATGTGCGTGGCGCCTGCTGCAGCCTGAACCCGGCATGTTCGCCCTGGAACTGGTCTTTGCCGCAACAACTGATTTTGGTACCGCCACCGAGCTCTTCGGTCTCTACGGTACCCCGAAGGAAGCGCGCCAGACCTTGCGCAAGCTGGCTGAAGCCCACTTTCTCTGCCCGGCGCTGCTCGGCCTGGAATCCGTCAAACCGGGCAAGCCGTGCACCGCAACCCGTTCCGGGCAATGCCGCGGCACCTGTGTGGGCAAGGAAGACCGCTCCCGCCACAACGGCCGCCTGATAACCGCCTTGGCTAAACTGCGGCTCCGTGAGTGGCCCTACGCGGGGCCGGTCGCGCTGGTCGAGCGCGATGAATTTGGAATGCTGGAAGACTTCCATGTCTTCGATCGCTGGCATTATCTGGGGCGTGTGCGCAGCGAAGATGCGTTGCACTCCTGTCTGGAGAGAAAAACAATTAGTTGTTTTGATCCAGATATCTACAGGATCTTTTTAAAGCACATTCAAGGAAAAAAACTGCGCCTGGTCACTTTGCCGGCGGGGCGTTTGTAGCGTCGTTTGCCTGCGGAGTGCTCGCCGCACTCGGGGTGTCAATCGCCTTGCCACTGCGGCCACCGGTCGCCAGGAGGCGATCATAGATGGCCGTATTGTTCGTCCGCAATGCGTAGTCCATTGCAGTATCGCCGGCATCCGACTTGATATTCGGGTTGGCACCGCGCTTCAGCAGCAACGCAACGACCGCCTCGTGTCCGCCACGAGCCGCAGCAATCAGTGCAGTAAAGCCATTGTCGGCCTGGGCATCGATCAAGGCGCCGTTGTCGAGCAGGTAATTGACGACTGCTTCATGGCCGTTGAACGCGGCATAAATCGTCGGCGTCCAGCCCGGGGTATTGACCAGCGCCCGCGCCTTGACCAGTTTTTCAACCATCGGCAGCGAGCCACGATAGGCAGCCAGGCGTAGCGGTGTATCGCCGTAAGCGTTACGTGCATTCGGGTTTGCTTTTGCGGCCAGCAGGATATCGACGATTTCGGCATCGCCATCACGAACCGCCAGCATCAGCAGCGTGTAGCCTTCCCGGTCGACGAGGTTGGGGTCGAGGCCACGATTGAGAATATCGATCACATCCGGCGCGCTGGCGCGCTTGATCGCCACCAGCATGTCGTCGTAGATGCCGGCGTGTGCCGGCAGCGACAGGCAGAGCGAAAGAACAACTGCGTTGGCAGCAGCAAGGGCGAGTTTCTTCATTGGAGTTCCAGTCGTTGGCGGGTGCCGGGAAAAAGCCGGAAAAAATTGTGGGTGGTCAGTTCAGCCACGGCGTCGACACTCATGTCACGCAAACGGGCGATCTCTTCGGCCACGTGCAGCACGTAGCCGGGTTCGTTGGATTTGCCGCGATACGGCACCGGTGCCAGGTAGGGGGCATCGGTTTCGATGAGGATCCGATCCAGCGGCACCCTCCTCGCCACATCCTTGATCTGCAGGGCATTCTTGAAGGTAACGATGCCGGAAAAGGAGATGTGAAACCCCAGATCGAGGGCCGCTTCTGCGACTTCCCAGGTCTCTGTAAAGCAGTGCATGACACCACCGACCTCGCCAGCACCCTCCTCGGCCATCAGTCGCAAGGTGTCCGCTGCGGCATCGCGGGTGTGGATCACTAGCGGCAAATGCGTCCGCCGTGCAGCGCGGATATGGGTGCAGAAGCGGCTACGCTGCCATTCCGGCGCATCCTTGTGCCAGTAATAGTCGAGCCCGGTTTCTCCAATGGCGATCACCTTGGGATGAGCGGCCAGCGCCACCAGATCGTCTTCACCGGGTTCGCAGGCATCGGCGTACTCCGGGTGTACGCCCACGGTGGCGAACAGGCGATTATCGCTCTCAGCCAGTGCAAGAACCTTTGGCAGATCTTCGAGGTTCACACCGACACAAACGGCAGCGCCAACGCCATTAGCCTCCATGCGTGCAAAGACCTCCGGCAGACGGCTGAAAAGCCCTTCAAAATCGAGATGACAGTGCGAATCGACCAGCATCGAAAGAAAGAGATGTGAAAAAAGGCGGAGGAAGCGTTGCGGGGTGCGGCGCTTACAGCGTATGCGTCGGGCGGCTGGACTGCATGACGCCGCCAAGCAGGCCTTCAATCTTGCGCCGCGCTTCGACACCGCTCTCGTCGGCATTGAAGTGCACACCGATCCCCTGTGCCTTGCTGTTCTGGGCTCCTGCAGGAGTAACCCAGACAACCGTGCCGGCAATCGGCAACTTGGCCGGATCATCCATCAGCGACAGCAGCATGAATACTTCATCGCCGAGGGCGTAGGCTCGGGCAGTCGGAATGAAGATGCCACCATTTTTGAGATGAGGCATATAACCCGCGTACAGCGCAGATTTCGAATTGATGTTGAGCGAAAGAACACTCGGCCGCGGCGGTATTGCGGCTGGAGCAGCAGCAGGCTTGGCAGATTCGGTCATGGTCGCTTCAGTGTCGATCGCGTTGGCTACGCGGTTCAAAAAGGGCCGCATAACCCATGAAGAAATCTTCAAGGAACAGGCGGCTGTTGAGCGGGTGTTCAGAATGACGCCTGTATTGTAGCGTCTTCCGCGCGAAGGCCAAGAGTCTTTGCGGCTCACTGCGTGCGACCAGATGCTCGATCTGTTTCCTTTCGCCGACAAAATAGCGGACGGGCAACTGCGACGACACCAGCGAGAGGTCGACAATCCATTTCTGCGCCCATTCCATCAGGCGTTTCATCGGAGTACCGCCCTTCTCCGCCTTGACGGTCTTGTCCAGTGCGGTGGCAGCGGCCAGCGGGTCGAGCGCGGCGCCGTTACGCAATTCTGCCAGAAGCGCGTCGATCAGTTGTCGCTCGCCGGAAGTTCCCAGTTCTGCGGCCAATAACGGCGCTCCGCCAGCCAGCGCCAGCCAGCGCTGGGCGTCTTCGATGCCAGCGGCGGCCAGCCAAGCTGCGGCCCGCTCTGGCGATGGCAGCGGTACGGCTGCCGACTGACAGCGACTGCGAATGGTCGGCAAGAGACGCTCGGGTTCATTGCTCACGAGCAGAAAAATTGTCCCGGCAGCCGGCTCCTCAAGCGTTTTGAGCAAAGCGTTGGCAGTACTGCGGTTCATCGCCTCGGCAGGACAAACGATGACAACACGCAGGCCGTGGCGATGCGTGCCGACGTGAAGAAAATCTTCCAACCCGCGCACCTGATCGATGGTGATCTGCTGGCTGGCCTTCTTCGCGCTTTCCTTGGCCTCCGCCCCCTCTTCCACTTCACCGGCCGCCAGGGCTTCGGGTTGCAACAGGCGGAAATCGGGGTGATTGCCCTGCGACAACCAGTTACAGGCCGGGCAACTGCCGCAGGCCTGGCGGTCAGGTAGCGGGTTTTCACAGAGCAGCGAAGCGGCAAAGCGCGAGGCCAGGTCAAACTTGCCCAGGCCGCGCGGGCCGGTCAGAAGCAGCGAATGCGGTAGTTGTACGCGCCGTGCCTGCAAGCGCGCCCAAAGGTCTGAATGGAGTTCAATAACGTTCATTAACAAATGCTTAAAACAGTTTCTTCAACTGAATTCTTTATTTCTTCCAGCGTCCGGTCGGCGTTGATGACCTTGATTCGCTGCGGCGCAGCGGCGGCGCGTTCCAGGTAAGCCAGGCGTACTCTTTCATGGAAATCGGCACGTTCCTGCTCAAACCGGTCAAGCTCCCGAGTTTGCAGCGCGATGCGCTCGCGGGCCACCGAAAACGGCAGGTCGAACAGCAGGGTCAGGTCCGGCTGCAGATGACCATGTACCCAGTGTTCAAGGTCGGCGAACTTGTGCCGGTCGAGACCGCGCCCCCCACCCTGGTAGGCATATGTTGCATCGGTAAAACGGTCGCAGACGACCCAGTCACCGCGCGCCAGTGCCGGCTCGATCACGGCCGCCAGATGTTCGCTGCGGGCAGCGAACATCAGCAGCGCCTCGGTTTCGAGATGCATCGGCTCGTTGAGCAGGATCTCCCGTAATTTCTCGCCCAGCGGTGTTCCACCGGGTTCGCGGGTAGTGACGACTGTCACCCCCCGGCCGGAGAGGAACGCGCAAACGCCGGCGATGTGGCTGCTCTTGCCGGCACCGTCGATGCCCTCGAAAGTAATGAACTTGCCTCGCATCAGCGTTTTCCGCCTTTCTGGTAACGCACCACGGCCTGGTTGTGATCTTCAAGCGTCCGCGAGAACTGGCTGCTGCCATCCCCACGCGCAACGAAATAGACAGCATCACTCTGCGCCGGATTGAGCGCCGCGCGCAACGAAGCCAGCCCGGGCATGGCGATCGGCCCCGGCGGCAAGCCAGCGCGTGTGTAAGTATTGTAGGGGGTGTCGGCGATCAGGTCGCGCTTGCGGAGATTACCGTCGAAATTATCGCCAAGCCCATAGATTACGGTCGGGTCGGTCTGCAACAACATGCCGGTCCGCAGGCGATTGACAAAAACCGAGGCGACCATGCCGCGGTCTGCCTCTCGCCCAGTTTCCTTTTCGACGATGGAGGCCATGATCAGCGCTTGATACGGCGTGCGGTAAGGCAAACCCGCCGCCTTCTGCGTCCACTCCTGTTCCAGATGGCGATGCATCACACGGTAGGCGCGGGCCAGCACTTCCAGATCGCTAGAACGCTTGGAGAAAAGGTAGGTGTCAGGGAAAAACAGGCCTTCCGCCAACGACTCACTGGCACCGATACGTTTGAGTATCTCGGCCTCGCTAAGATTCTGGCTGTCGTGGCGGAGATCCGGGTGGGCATTCAGCCGTTCGCGCATCTGCCGGAAGGTCCAACCCTCAATGAAGGCGATTTCGGCCTGAGAGACGTCACCCCGCGTCAGTTTCCGCAGAAGTTCGATCGGTGTGATGCCACTGCTGACTTCATAGCTGCCGGCCTTGATCTGGGCTTCGACACGATGGATCCGGCCGAGGATGACGAGCACCACCGGCGGCAACTCGACCCCGGCCTCGGCAACCTGCTGTGCAGCGCCACGCAGCGAGCTACCAGGGGCAATCGTGAAATCCAGTGGCGAGGCGCTCAGCGCCACGGGCGCGGTAGCCAACCAGTACAAACCGCCGGCCAATGCGATCGCGGAAACAAAGACGAACACGAACAGGTTGCGCAGGAATCTCAGCATGACAAAGGGGGGCCGCAAGGTCGCTGGAATACGGGAACGCCCCGCTTCCAACGCATTGGAGGCACGATTCGCGGAGGCGCTATAATAGCCCAAAGCCCCCCACCGAACGAGATTCCCGACAAATGAACCCACTCTGGAAAAATGCACTTGGCACAGCCGGTGCCCGTTTTGACTCAGCCTCCGAGACCGCCAATATCCTCGATTTTGGCGATGCGGCCGGCGAACTGATCGCGGCGCGTGATGGCACAGTCATCGCCCCGCTCACGCACCTCGGCTGCATTCGTGTTGCCGGGGAAGACGCCAAGTCCTTTCTGCATAACCAGTTGACCAACGACATCAACCACCTGCCGGGTGACGGCGTGCAGCACGCCGCCTGGTGCAGCGCCAAAGGGCGCATGCTGGCCAGCTTCATCGTCCGGCGCGATGGTGACAATTACCTCCTGCAACTGTCCGCTGATCTCGTGCCGGCAATTGCCAAGCGTCTGCAGATGTTCGTGCTGCGTGCCAAGGTAACGATCACCGACATGACGGAAACCACAGCCCTGCTCGGACTCTCCGGCCCTGAGGCTGCTGGCGCCCTGAGCACCGCCGGACTGCCGGTTCCGGAACTGATGAAAAGTGCGGCCTTTGCCGATGGCCAGGTCGTTCGCATCGACGAAAACCGCTTCCATATCGCTATCGAAGCCGGTGCGGCAGCCGAGCGCTGGCACGCACTCGCGGCCAAGGCACACCCGGTTGGCGTCGCTGCCTGGCAGTGGCTGGATATCCGTGCAGCGCTGCCGCTCGTCAGTGAAGCCACCCGCGAACAGTTCGTACCGCAGATGGCCAATTTTGAACGGATTGGCGGTATCAGCTTCCACAAGGGCTGCTATCCCGGCCAGGCAATCGTCGCACGCACCCAATACCTGGGCAAGGTCAAACGCCATCTGTATCGCCTCGGCTGCACGGAGGCCATGGCCGCAGGCGACGAGCTTTATTCCATCGCCGCCCCCGATCAGGCCTGTGGCATGGTGCTCACCGCTGCTGCCTCTCCCGCCGGCGGCTATGAAGCACTGGCAGTGCTTATGGAAAGTGCAGCCGATGCCGGCGTGCAACTGCGCGCCCGCGACGGCATCATGGTTTCCGCTGCAGCTGTCGCTGCCTAAGCCCGACGCACCTATCGCCCGCTGAAGCGCCTGCCATGTGCCTGATTCTGCTCGCCTGGCAGGCACATCCGGAATACCCGCTGGTCGTTGCCGCCAATCGCGACGAATTCCTTGTTCGCCCGACGGCGGCTGCAGCGGCCTGGCCGGACGCCCCCGACGTCATCGGCGGTCGCGACCTTGAAGCCGGCGGCACCTGGCTCGGCGTTACGACCACCGGGCGCTTTGCCGCCGTAACCAATGTGCGCGAACCCGGTCGCCCGACTGGCGTCCGGTCGCGCGGCCACCTGACGCGTGATTTTCTGCGGGCGACATCGTCGGCCGGTGACTATCTCACCGCTATCGATGGTCAGGCCTATGCCGGCTTCAATCTCTTGCTCTGCGATGGTCAGGAACTCTGGTATGGCAGCAATCGCGGCGACCCCGCACGCCAGCTTTCGCCGGGGGTATACGGTCTATCCAACCATCTGCTCGATACGCCCTGGCCAAAACTGGCCTCTGCCAAGACCCGTTTCACCCAGCTACTGCCCGCTCTGCCAGAAAAAAACGACCTCTTCGCACTGCTTGCAGACGACGAAATCGTGGCCGATGCGCTGCTACCGGCCACCGGCGTCAGTCTTGAGTGGGAGCGGCGCTTGTCGGCTATCTTTGTCCGTTCGCCGGATTACGGTACCCGAGCCGCATCCGTCGTCCTCATCGCAGCGGATGGCAGCGGTACCCTGCATGAGCGCAGCTTTGGTGCCGAAGGGGTTGCCATGAACGAGGTCAAGATCGACTTCAACGGCAGGACCGCGACTGCAGACAAAACACCTTAACGCTCAGTGCCCTAATGGCTGCTAGCGTCTGCTGCGGCCCCTGTTGGTGGAACAAAGCGCTGCAGCACATGGCGGCTCATCCCCTTGGCCAGTTCTTCCTCGCCAAAGAACACGGTAGCGACCCCCTCCTTGCGCAGCAGCAGTGATTCGTCCTCACTGTGGGTGCGCAGCACGATCTCGATATTCGGGTTGAGCGTGCGCGCGGTTTCGACCATCTGGCGAACATTGACCGGGTCCGGTGTGGCAATCACCAGCATCGCAGCATGGGCAATGTGCGCCTGGATCAAGACAGCCGGTTCAGCAGCATTGCCCGAAACTGCGGCAACCCCGGCGCGCCGCAGATCCTCCACCTGTTCGCGATTCTGCTCGGCGACAACGTAGGGAATGCCGCGTTCACCCAACACCTCGGCAATCCGCCGGCCAACCCGCCCGTAACCAACCAGCACCACCTGCCCCGCCAGATACTTGCGCTCGGTACTCAGCGGCAGTTCGGCATAGGAGTCCTTGCGCCGTTCCAGACGCTGCGCCAGCTTCGAACGCGCCAGCGCCCAGCGCCGGAAAGGTGAAATGGTGGCAAAGACCAAAGGGTTGAGGGCAATCGAAATCAGCGCACCGGCCAGAACCAGGCTCATCCCCGCTGGCGGCAGCAGACCAAGCGACATCCCCAGCCCGGCGAGGATGAAGGAAAACTCACCGATCTGTGCCAGGCTTGCAGCGACGGTCAGTGCGGTGTTGAGCGGATAGCGAAAGGCGAGCACCAGAGCCATTGCCGCCAACGATTTGCCAATGATGATGATGGCCACGACACCGACGACATGGGCGGGCTTTTCCATCAGGACAACGGGGTCGAACAACATGCCGACAGCGACAAAAAAAAGTACCGAAAAGGCATCGCGCAAGGGAAGGGATTCCTGTGCAGCGCGATGGCTGAACTCGGATTCCCGCATCACCATCCCGGCAAAGAAAGCGCCCAGAGCGAAGGAAACACTGAACAGCTGCGCAGCACCATAGGCAATACCGATGGCAGCAGCAACCACGGCCAGCGTGAACAGTTCGCGCGACCCCGTACGGGCAACATGCGAGAGGAACCACGGCAGGATGCGGCGACCGGCGACAAGCATCAGGACGATGAAGGCGGCGACCTCCAGCAGGGTCTTCCCCAGGGTGGCCCACAGTGAGCTGGCCGAGTCGGCGGGTGCGGCCGTTCCGCCCAGCACCCCTGCCAATGGCGGCAGCAGCACCAGAATGAGCACGGTCGCCAGATCTTCCATGACCAGCCAGCCGACAGCGATGCGCCCGTTCATCGAGTCAAGGATGCCACGGGATTCGAGTGCTTTGAGCAGAACGACAGTACTGGCACAGGAGAGCGACAGTCCAAAAATCAGGGCTTCGCCCGGAGACCAACCCCACCACCAGGCGATCCCCATGCCCAGGGCCGTCGCCAGCCCCATCTGGACAACAGCTCCCGGCAAGGCAATGCGTTTGACGGAGAGCAGGTCATCCAGCGAGAAATGCAGGCCGACGCCGAACATCAGCAACATCACGCCAATCTCCGACAACTGTGAGGCGGTCTCGATATCGGCGACAAAACCCGGGGTTGCCGGGCCGATGAGGATACCGGCGAGCAAATAGCCGACCAGCGCCGGTATCTTTGCCCGCTCTGCCAGAAAACCGAGAATCAGCGCAAAACCGAAGGCGGCGGCGATGGTCGTGATCAGCGGAATGTTATGTCCCATGCGAGATCGCCTCATGCTCACAGATACAGACCGGGGTCCCCACTGGAACGCGATCGAAGAGTTCGATGATATCGGCGTTGCGCATGCGAATGCAGCCATGGGAACCCGGTGCCCCCATGCATGTCGATTCCGGGCAGCCATGAATGTAGATGTAGCGGCGCATGGTATCGACGTTGCCGAGGCGGTTGACGCCCGGTTCGCAGCCCGATAGCCAGAGGATACGTGTCAGTATCCAGTCGCGATCCGGACATTCAACGCCAAGTTCCGGTGAATAGATCTCGCCCGTTGGCCGCCGTCGCACGAAAACAGTATTTTCCGGCAGGCCGCCGCCTATCTTTGCCCGAACGATGTGGACGCCACGCGGCGTGCAGTAGCTGCCGGAGACCTCGCCGACACCTCGCGAGGCAGTGGACACCACCCACGAACCTAGCCGGTTTCCAGCCGAGTCAACGAGTTCAAGCGTCTGCCGGGGTATGGAAACAAGGATCTTCATCGTCGATACCCGTTCATTGCCCACGGCTGCCACGGCTGCTACGGCGGGCCGCAAAAAAAGCAGACAGCATGCTGCCGCAATCGTCGGCGAGAATGCCGCCGAGTATCTCGGTGTGATGGTTCAGTTTTTCGACTGCGAAAAGATCGACAACGCTGCCATGCACCCCGGTCTTCAGGTCGCGGGCGCCATAGACCACCCGGGCGATACGCGCGTGAAGAATGGCGCCGGCGCACATCGCGCATGGCTCCAGTGTCACGTATAGGCTGCACCCCGGCAGACGATAGTTGTTGAGGTTGCGTGCCGCGTCGCGCAGGGCCGCAATTTCGGCGTGCGCTGTCGGATCGCTTTCGCCGATCGGCGAATTGAAGCCTCGGCCCACAATTGCGCCGTCGCGCACAACCACCGCTCCGACCGGCACCTCACCCAGGCATTCCGCCGAACGGGCCAGTGAAAGCGCTTCACGCATGAAAAATTCGTCGTTCATTGGGGGAGATTGTAGCAAGCCCCGATCACTCCTCCTGTTTTTGCCAACCACGCGAACACGTTAGCTGCTGCTTGAGGCCGAATCTAAACCCTGGCGGGAGTTGCTATTGAATCCATTTGTCCTATACTGGGTCATCGAAAAATGACCGTGGCAAGGCTTGGCGGCTATCTCCGCCAGCACGGAAGGGGTTCCCATGGCTCGCGATAGCACGTTTAACAACGAAGTCGTGCCAGTACTTGCCGATAGCAGGATTCGTGGCCGGGTTCTCATCGTCGATGACGAAAAATCCATCGGCAACTACATCTCCGCACTCCTGCAGAAAAATGGGCACCAGACCCGTGCTGTTACCAGCGGTTTCGAAGCAATTGCTATCGCAGACGAAGGCTGGCCCGATCTGGTGGTACTTGATCTGGTCATGGCCGACATGGATGGCTTTGAAACAGCCCGTCGCCTGAAAAGCAACCCGCAAACCGCCCATATCCCCATCGTCATGCTGACCGTGCTGGGTGATCGCGAATCGCGTCTGCGTGGCCTCGAAATCGGTGCAGAGGATTTTCTGACCAAACCGATCGACCCCGCCGAACTGGTCATTCGTGTACGCAACCTGCTGCGGCTCAAGGAGTATGGCGACTTCCTCAGCAACATGAATCATCTGCTTGATCGACAGGTGCGGCAAAAAACAGCCGAATTGCGTGGTTGCCATATCGAAACCATTTTTGCGCTGGCACGCGTGGTCGAGTTCAAGGACCACGAAAACGCCCGACATATCTCGCGCATTGCCCATCTCAGCCGTGCCATGGCCGAAATTCTTGGCATGGCACCGGGGTATACCGAATCTATTTTCTACGCCAGCGCCATGCACGACATCGGCAAAGTCATCGTGCCGGCGGCCATCCTGCTCAAGCCGGGGCCGCTGACACCGGAAGAAATGGCGCTGGTGCGACGTCATCCGGAGGTCGGCGCGGAAATTCTGGCCGCCCATACAGCATCGCCCTTTCTGACCATGGGCGCAGAAGTCGCCGCCAGTCACCACGAATGCTGGGACGGTAGCGGCTATCCGAAAGGGGTTTCCGGAGAACGGATACCCCTTTCCGGCCGTATCGTCCTGCTCTGTGACCGCTACGATGCCATACGCAGCAAGCGCCCATACAAGGAAGCAAAGAGCCACGAGGAAGCGGTGCGCATCCTGACCACGGGTGACGGCCGCTCCGATCCGGAGCATTTTGATCCGGACGTCCTCGCCGCCTTTCGCCGTTTCAATGGCCGTCTCGAAGAGATATTCGAGACCAACGCCCTCCTGCAGTAGACAGGCGGCTGTGAGCGACCCATTTTCTCAGGCGTTAATACTGCTGGCGCTGATAGCTGTCCTTGCTTCGGGCGCACTGGCCGTGCAGGTTGCACGCGGACGCCGGCAATTAGAGCTTGCCAAGTGCCAAGCCGAGGAACGCGAACAACGCTACCGCAGCCTCTTCGACTCCTCACTGGCCGGCATTGCGCTGCTTGCCGCTGACGGAAAGCTGCTGGAATGGAATAGCAAACTGGCGCTGCTGCTCGGGATGCCGGAAATTGCCGATGCAGACGCCTCGGACCTGGTGCGGCCGATTGAATGGCAAAGCGAAGCCACGGCATTGGCGATGCTCGCCCGCCAGCGGCAGCCTGGCGAACACTCTGAAACCAGCTTCATCGCCACCGATGGCATTCGCCGCTGGGTCAGTCTGCGTTACTGGCCCATGACAGACGGCGAGGAGGCGCCATTCTGGCTGCTGGTGCACGATGTTACGGGGCGACAGCAGACACGTACCCTGCTCAGACTTGCCCAGCAGACCTATGTCAGCATTTCGGAAGCAATCATGATCACCGACGTGACGACAAGAATCGTTGAGGTCAACCCGGCCTTCGAGCGGATGACCGGTTATGCGCGCGAAGAAGTCATCGGCATGCGGGCCGCCTTGCTGCGCTCCCCCCGGCACGAAGCCGATTTTTTCGCTGGGATGTGGCGGGATCTGGAAAAAAACGGGCACTGGGTCGGAGAAATCTGGAACCAGTGCCGTGACGGCGCAGTGATTCCCTGCTGGATGCATATCGATGCTGTGAAGGAGCCTAAATACGGCAACGTTACCCACTACGTCGGCGTTTTCTCGGATATCAGCGAACGTAAGAGCGTCGAGGATCGCATCAGCTTCCTGGCCCACCACGACCCCCTCACCGGGCTATCCAACCGTTTTTCTCTGGATGTTGTCTTGCCACAGTCGATCGCGCTGGCGCGGCGTAACGGACAGCAGGTAGCCCTGCTCTTCGCCGACCTCGACCATTTCAAAGCGATCAACGATACCCATGGCCACGCTACCGGCGACCAGGTGCTGATCGAGGTTGGTCGTCGGCTCACGCAGGTAGTACGCGAATCGGATTTCCTTGCCCGTATCGGTGGCGACGAATTCGTCATCCTGCTCAACGAAGTTGACGATACCGACGATGCGCTGCGTGTCGCCAGCCAGATGATGGATGCCTTTCGCTCCCCGATCATTGCCGGCGGGACGGCTGTCTCAGTAAGCTTGAGCATCGGCATCAGCCTCTTTCCGGTGGATGGCGAGGAGCCGAGCACCCTGCTCGGCCACGCTGACGATGCGATGTATCGTGTCAAAACGGGTGGTCGCTCAGGCTACCGCTTCCACTCCTCGGCAGTTGACCAAGCGGCCCGTACCGATCGCCCGCACCCATGAAAAAGGCCGCTGACGATACCGTCAGCGGCCTTTTTACGGATTAGCGTCTGAACGAGGTTCAGCGATCCGTCCAGGTACGACGCGGCGCACCACCGGTACGCGGAGCTGCACTCTTGAAGCCTTCACGACGCGGGGCGCCGAGATTGTGGCTCGGAGCGGCGCCGTCGCGACGGTTGCTGAAAGACTTCCCACGGCTGTCACCGCTGGTGTTGCCATGCGAGCGGCTCGGGTAATCGGCACGGTTGCCAAAGTTGTCCGGACGCTTGTCGGCGGACTCATGGCGGTTACCGAAATTGTCGGGACGCTCAGTGCGTTCGCTACCGCTACGTTCAGCACGCTCGGGACGGTTAGCATAACCTTCGCTACGGGGCCCCTTGAAGCCATCGCTGCGCTTGGCGTAGCCGTCGGCACGCGGAGCGCCCGCCGGCTTGCCATAACGCTTGTCACCGTCACGCGAGGAAGAAGAACCCTTGTTATCCCAGCTCCTGCCCTGACCCGGCTTCCAGCCGGCCGGCTTGGCCTTGCGCGGTGCAGCCGAACGCTTGGCCTCGTGACCCGGAACGACTTCAACCGGAATCAGTTGCTTGGTAAAGCGCTCGATGCGCTTCACGTGGATGCCTTCGGCGTGATTTACCAGCGAAACGGCGATGCCGCTACGACCGGCACGACCGGTACGACCGATGCGGTGCACATAGTCTTCCGGGAATTTCGGCAGATCGTAGTTGAAGACGTGGGTAATCCCCGGCACGTCGATGCCGCGAGCGGCAACGTCGGTGGCCACGAGGATACGCACCTGGCCCTGACGCAGCGCGTTCAGCGTGCGGTTGCGGGCGCCCTGGTGCATGTCGCCATGCAGCGGTGCAGCCGCAAAACCGGCTTCATTGAGTTGATAGGAAATGGTATCTGCGTCGCGCTTGGTGGCAGTAAAGATGACTGCCTGATCCATCGCTGCATCGCGCAGCAGGTGATCAAGGAGACGATTCTTGTGCGCCAGGTCATCGACAAAGTGCATCTTCTGCTCGATGTTTTCGTGCTTCGTCTGCGAGCCAGCGATGCTGATCGTCATCGGCTCACGCGTGATGCGCTGCGCCATGCGGCCGATTTCGCCGTCCAGCGTCGCCGAGAACAACATGGTCTGGCGCGAGGCCGGCGTTGCGGCAATGATGGTTTCGATATCGTCGATGAAGCCCATGTCGAGCATGCGGTCAGCTTCGTCAAGGACGAGGATCTGCAGCAGCGAGAAGTCGATCTTGCCCGAATTCATGTGGTCGATCAGGCGCCCCGGCGTGGCCACCAGGATTTCCGGGTTGCGTGACAGCAGTTGCATCTGCTTCGGATAAGGCATGCCGCCGAGAATCGAGACAGCCTTGATGCGGCGCAGATGCACACCGTATTTGTCAGTGGCCGTGGTGACCTGCAGCGCGAGTTCGCGTGTCGGGGTCAGCACCAGCATTTTCGGTTGAGCCGGCGCAAAGCGCGGGCGCTCGCCACGGGCACGGGTGGCCTGGCGTTCTTGATTCGGAGTCTTGGTGGCCGGAGCATCTTCCAGCGAGGCAAATTTGTGCAGGGCCGGCAGCACGAAAGCAGCGGTCTTGCCCGAGCCGGTCTGCGAGGAAACCAGCAGATCGCGCCCTTCAAGGGCTGCGGGAATAGCTTGCGCCTGGACCGAAGTCGGCTCCGTGTAACCAGCGTCGACAAGTGCTTTCAGGACGGCCGGGTGAAGGCCAATTTCTTCAAAAGTCATCAGTTTCTTTCGTAAAAATAGGCGCGCGCGTCTTTCCGGCAGGAAAGTCACGGACGCAATAAATGCAGCGCCAACCTACGAAATTGCTTGAAAACTCAGGGAAATAATTATTTCTGCGAGATTTCGGCACGAAAGCTTTGTGCCGGAACGGCGCCATGTGATGCGGCACCAAGGGGCAGGAAGGCTTTGTCGTTCTAGTACTTCAGGTTTGCGATGCGCGTTTGTGCAGGCATTTGCTGCAATGCACAAGCCGCGCATTGTACCGGCCCAAAGCCAAATGTCCAGTATTACTTTGCATTCAACCTGCAGCCCTCGAGGTCTGTACTATTGTTCTCGGCAGAAGGCGCAGACATAATGGCTTGCATGAATGATCGCCCGGAAATTCTGGAGGAATCGACGCAGTGGGTCGACAACCTGCCCAGCGAAGAAGTTTTTGCCGAACTTCCTGCCGTCGTCGACGTCCTGCGTCGACGCTGTGGTATCGATTTCTCGGGCTACAAGGCCTCCACGCTTTCGCGCCGCATTCGCCAGCGCATGGCGCTCAAACGCGTGGCCTCGGAAGAAGCTTATTGCAGGCTGATCGCCGAAGACGATGGCGAAAGCGAGCGCGAAACCTTGTGCCGCGACCTGCTGATCAACGTCACCGAATTTTTTCGCGACGCTGCAGTTTTCAACCTCCTCTCTGACGAAGTCTTTCCCGACCTGCTCCGCGGCCGCGACCCCGGCGACGATCTGCGTATCTGGTCGGCCGGCTGCGCCTCCGGCGAAGAGGCCTACTCGCTGGCCATGCTGGCGCTGGAGGCTGCCGGGCGCCTGGGGTTCAACGGCAACGTCAAGGTTTTTGCCACTGACCTGCACCCCGGTGTGCTGACCGACGCCTCGCGTGGCGGCTATGCCGAGGAAGCGGTGGCTGCGGTTCCCGAATCCCTGCGCCGTCGCTACCTGCAGCGTGACGAACAGGGGTGGCGCGTCGATTCCAGCTTGCGCCGGCATGTAATTTTTGCCCGCCACAACCTGCTGGCCGACCCGCCCTTCACGCGCATTGACCTCGCCGTCTGCCGCAATTTGCTCATTTACCTCAAGCCGGCGGCACAGCTGAAGGTGCTCTCCCAGCTCCATTTCTCACTGAAGCCGCAAGGGCTGCTGCTGCTCGGTGCGAGCGAGACTGTTGGTGAGTTCGAGTCGCAGGCATTCACAACGGTTGATCGTTCGCGCAAGCTTTTTCGCAAGCAGCCGGCAGCTTTGCCGCGCAGCATTGAAAGTTCGGCGCTGGGCGTATTTCCCGTATCAGCAACGCCGGTGATGCCCGAGCAAGGCGACTTTATCGAAGGCTCACCCGAACTGCTCGAAGCCGAGTTGCTGGCGACCCGGGAACGGCTGCACGAAATGGTCGTCGAGCTTCAATCCAGTCACGAGCGGGTGGATCTGGCCAATGAGGAATTGACCGCCTCGAACGAGGAGCTGCAAAGCACCAACGAAGAACTCAAGTCAGTCAACGAGGATCTCTACGCCCTCAATCACGAACTGGAGAACAAGAACGAGGCCCTCGCCGCCCTCAATCGCGACTATGACCACCTGCTGGCCAGCGCCGAGATCGGTACGGTTTTTCTCGACGGCGAGCTGCGCGTGCGGCGCTTCAGCCCGGCTGTCGACGATTTCCTGTCGCTGCGACAACAGGATATCGGCCGGCCGATTGCCGAGATCAACTACCGCCTGGGGGGGCAGGAGCGCTTTGTCGAAAGCCTGAAAAACGTTGCCGAGACTGGCACACGGGTCGAGCGTGAAGTCGAGCTGACGCCGGGGCGCTGGTTTCTTGAGCGCATGCTGCCTTTTCGTGGCGACGACGGTCGGCGCGATGGCGTCGTACTGACCTGGACGGAAATTTCCGAAGTCAAGCGAATCCAGGCGCTGGCTGAAGAACTGGCTGCCGACCGCACCCGCCTGCAGGGCATCCTCGATGTCCTGCCCGACGGGGTCTATATCGTCAGCCCGACGCACGACATCGAATACCTCAATCCGGTTCTGGCGCAGGAATTCGGGCCGACTGACGGGCGCAAGTGTTACGAATATTTTCACGGCCGCAGCTCGGAATGCGACTGGTGCAAAAACAAGGCCGTCTTTCGCGGCGAATCGGTTCATTGGGAATGGACGTCCGGCAAGGGCCGCACTTACGACCTGTTCGACATGCCTTTCCGCAACCCGGACGGCAGCGTCAGCAAGTTCGAAATTTTCCACGACATCACTCCGATCAGGAAAAGCGAGCAGCATTTGCAGGAAGCCGCGAAACTTTCCCAGGTCGGTTACTGGGAATGGAACGTACGCTCGGGGGCGCTGGTCTGGGGGAATGAAACCTACCGCTGTTTCGGCTACGCACCGGGCGACGTGGAACCGAGCTTTGAGCTTTTCCTCGAGCATGTCCATGCTGGGGACCGCGAGCGCGTCGCGGCAGCGGTGCAGCAAGCCATCGACGACGACAGCACCTACCTGACTGAATTCGGCTTCCGGCGCACCGACGGGGGTTCCCGCGTCGGCCGTGCCACGGGCCACATTATTCGTGACGGCGAAGGCAAGGCGCTGCTCATGTCCGGTGCCATGCAGGACATCACCGAACTGCGCCAGTCGGAGCACCGTTTCAATGTCGCTTTCCGCGCCAGCCCGCTGGCGGCATCGATCGCCCGTGCCCGGGACGGCATTTTTGTCGAGGCCAACGACAAGTACGAGAAGTATTTTGGCTGGCGCAGGGACGAACTGATCGGCCACACGTCCGTCGAAGTCGGGCTGTGGACCGACGAAGAAACCCGCCAGACCTGGCTGGAAACCCTGCGCCGTGACGGTACGGTGCTCGATTTCGAGTCGGTATGGCGCAGCAAGCACGGTGATGTCCGCCACATCAGCCTGTCCGCCGAAATGATCGACCTGAATGGCGAACCGCATGTACTGGCCTTCATCCAGGACATCACCGAGCGCAAGGAAAGTGAAGCCCGTATCGAATACCTGGCCCATCATGATCCGCTGACCGGCCTGCCCAACCGTGTGCTCTTCCGCGACCGCTTCTCGCTGGCCACGGCCTGGGCCGAGCGCAGTGAGAGCAAGGTCGGGCTGCTTTTTGTCGATCTCGATCATTTCAAGACCATCAACGATACGCTCGGGCATCCCGTCGGTGACCGCCTGTTGCAGGATGTCGCCGCTCGCCTGCGCGATTGCGTGCGCGATACCGATACCATCTCCCGCCAGGGCGGCGACGAGTTTCTTATTGCCCTGACCGACATCGACAGTACCGAGGCAGTCAGCCAGGTTGCCGGCAAGATCATCGATGTGCTATCCGCGCCTTTCCTCATCGAAAATCACGAACTGGCCGCCACCCTGTCCATGGGCGTCGCCGTCTGGCCCGATGACGGCAACAATTTCGACACCCTGCTGCAACGCGCCGATACAGCCATGTATCAGGCCAAGGCCGCCGGTCGCAACACCTATCGTTTCTACACCGAGGAAATGAACGCCGAGGCGCTGGAACGTCTGCAGCTACGCTCAGCCTTGCGCCACGCGCTCGAACGCAAGGAATTCCTGCTGCACTACCAACCCCAGATCGACCTCTCGAATGGTCGGGTGGTCGGCGCCGAAGCCCTGCTGCGCTGGAACCGGAGCGGAACGGACGTGATTCCGCCCGCCCGCTTCATCCCGGCAGCCGAGGACAGCGGCCTGATCGTGCCCATCGGCGAATGGGTCTTGCGTGAAGCTTGTGCGCAGGCCGTGCGTTGGCAACAAGCCGGGCTTCCGGAGCTTACCGTCGCCGTCAATCTTTCGGCCGTGCAGTTTCGGCGCGGTGATCTGGAAGGCAGCATTACCGAGGCCCTGACGCTTTCCGGGCTGGACCCGGCATTGCTGGAACTGGAACTGACAGAATCGCTGCTGCTCGACGATGCCGAAGAGGTACTGGAGCGGGTTCGTCGCTTCAAGTCACTTGGCGTACGCCTGTCCATCGATGATTTCGGTACCGGCTATTCCAGCCTCGCCTATCTCAAACGTTTTGCCGTCGACAAGCTGAAGATCGACCAGTCCTTCGTTCGCGACATCGTCTCCGACCCCGACGATGCCGCCATTGTCCGCGCCATCATCAGCATGGCCCGCAGCCTCAAGCTGCGCGTCATCGCTGAAGGGGTCGAAACGGAAGAGATTGCCCGTTTCCTGGGTATATACCACTGCGACGAGGTCCAGGGCTTCCACTATGCGCGGCCGATGCCGGCCGACGCTTTCGCTGATTGGCTGCAACAGCGCAACAACGGCCGCACCTGAGTCCACCGCGCCACGCCTCAACCACAACGGGTTTGCTCAGGCGGATGAACTTTCCACCCGTATCGGCCCCCAACCGATAGCAGGGCGGCAAAAGGCGTCCCTTGGCAGCAACGGCAGAAAGGCTCTGGCAATGACGGAATCACGCCTGGAACATGATTCGTTTGGCGACATCGCAGTACCCGCCGAACGGCTATGGGGGGCACAGACCCAACGATCGCTTCAGTTTTTTGCAATATCCAGCGAGCGCATGCCGGGGGAACTGATCCTCGCGCTGGCCGAAACAAAGCGTGCCTGTGCCACAGCCAATCGCCAGCTCGGTCTCCTTGACGGCCCGATTGCCGCAGCGATCATCGCTGCGGCCGATGAGGTTCTTGGCGGGCTTCACCCCGATGAATTTCCGCTCCTCGTCTGGCAGACAGGCTCCGGCACGCAGAGCAACATGAACATGAACGAGGTGCTGGCCAACCGGGCCTCCGAACTGCTTGGCGGCCAACGCGGCACCAAGCGATTAGTGCACGCCAACGACCAGGTAAACCTCGGCCAGTCTTCCAACGACATCTTCCCGACGGCCATGCATGTTGCTGCCGCACAGCAGCTCAACGCCCGCCTTCTGCCAACGCTGCGAAGTCTGCGCAGCGCGCTGGCGGACAAAGCCCGGGAATTCGCCGACCTCATCAAGGTCGGCCGGACCCACCTGCAGGATGCGACGCCACTGACGCTGGGACAGGAATTTTCCGGCTGGGTAGCGCAGCTCGACCAGGCTGAGCAGGCCCTTGTTGCAACCCTGCTCGGCCTCTACGAACTCGCCGTTGGCGGCACAGCCGTGGGTACCGGCCTGAACACCCACCCGGCCTTCGGTGACGGTGTCGCTGCCGAACTGGCACGCGCCACCGCGCTGCCATTTCGCAGCGCTGAAAACAAGTTTGCAGCGCTGGCGGCGCACGGCGCTCTGGTCAGTACGCATGGTGCCCTGAAGCTGTTGGCCACGGCCCTGATGAAGATTGCCAACGACATCCGCTGGCTAGCCTCCGGCCCACGCTCCGGGCTGGGCGAACTCGCGCTTCCGGAAAACGAACCGGGCAGTTCGATCATGCCGGGCAAGGTCAACCCCACCCAGTGCGAGGCGCTGACCATGCTCTGCTGCCAGGTTTTCGGCAACGATGTCGCACTCACTGCAGGCGGCGCTGCCGGCAATTTTGAACTGAATGTTTTCAAGCCCCTGATTGCCCACAATTTCCTCCAGAGCGTTCGGCTTCTGGCCGACGGCATGGAAAGTTTCGAGAAACACTGCGTCGCCGGCATTGCCGCCCATCCCGCCCGCATGGCCGAGTTGCTGGAGCGCTCGCTGATGCTGGTGACCGCCCTCGCCCCCCACATCGGCTACGACCGGGCGGCCGAAATTGCCAAGCAGGCCCACCAGACCGGGACAACCCTGCGTGAGGCCGCGCTGGCGCTGGGCTATGTCAATGCCGAGGATTTTGATGCCTGGGTCGTTGCAGAAGCGATGGTTCCCGGCTATCGGGGCGGCTGATCACTGGCTTCTCGCCGACAAGCGCCGGTTTTCCGGAAAGTCTCCCCCGCCCGCCAGCGCATGCTAAAGCTGACGCCCGCTTCTACGGTGGCGGATAGTACTTGTGCATAGCAGCAAATTCACCCCGGTGAAGCGGTTAAAAATAGGTAAAATCGCGTGAAGGTGACGAACGGCGACCAACCGAGACGCCGCGCACCCAGTCTCACGGGGGGAAGGCCTGACGGCCACCGTGGGCTTACCGGATAGGGAGCCGGCATGAGCAAGTCCACAAAAGAACCGCGCGCAACGGCGCCGGCCAAGAGCGCTACCAGCAAGGCAGCATCACGCAGTCGACGGAAGAAGCCTGCGCCGCCGCGTTACGTGGTCGGTATCGGCGCGTCGGCCGGCGGTCTGGAAGCGCTGACCGCGCTGATCTCGCATCTGCCGATCAACCTCGGCATCAGCTATGTGGTGATCCAGCATCTGTCGCCCACCTACCGCAGCATGATGGCGCAGCTGCTGGGCCGCGACACTGAAATGCCGGTACGTGAAGCCGAAGACGGCGCCCCGCTCGAAGCCGACACCATCTTTATCGCACCCGCCAATCACAACCTGACGCTTCACGGCGACACCTTCCGTCTGGTTGAAACCCCGCGCGAAGTCGTACCCAAACCTTCGGTTAACGTGTTCCTTACGTCGCTCGCCGAAACCCGTGCCGAAAGCGCCATCGGCGTCATTCTTTCCGGCACCGGCAGCGATGGCGCACAGGCCATTCGCGGCGTCAAGGCGGCCGGCGGCTTCACCTTTGCGTAGGAGCCTTCCACCGCCAAATATTCCGGCATGCCGCAGGCCGCCATCGATACCGGCAGCATCGACTGGGTGTTGTCGCCGGACCAGATCGCCCAGCGCATAGCCGAAATCGCCGAGTCACGCGAGCAACTGACGCCGCCGGAGAATGATATCGGCAGCGCCTCCACGCTCAAGAAGCTGCTGATGAAAGTGCGTCAGCACACCAAGGTTGACCTCAACGGCTACAAGGAAAGCACCGTCTGGCGGCGCATCGAGCGACGCATGGCCGCCAACCGCATCGTCTCGCTGGAGGAATACATAGATTACGTCGATGCCGTCCCGGAAGAGCTGGAGCGGCTCTACAAGGACGTATTGATCTCGGTCACTTCATTTTTCCGCGACAAGACGGCGTTCGAGGCGCTGGACAACCAGCTGGAAAGCATCCTCAAGGAAAAGCGCCCCGGCGACGAAGTTCGCATCTGGGTTGCCGGCTGCGCCACGGGCGAAGAAGCCTATTCCATCGCCATCCTGCTGCATGAGCGCGGTGGCCCGGCCCTGTCCAATCTGCGTGTGCAGATTTTCGCCACCGATCTTGATCTCAACGCCATGACCATCGCCCGCAAGGGCTTGTATTCCTCATCGACCATCGCCGCACTCGATTCGCGCATTGTTGCCAAGTATTTCGTTCCCAAGAACGATGCCTACGAAGTCGCCAAGTCGCTACGCGAGATGGTCGTCTTTGCCCGTCAGGATCTGGTGCAGGACCCGCCCTTCCTGCGTCTCGACCTGATCAGCTGCCGTAATGTGCTGATCTATTTTCAGTCTGAGCTTCAGGCACGGATACTCTCGGTCTTTCACTACGCCTTGCGGCCCAATGCCCATCTTTTCCTTGGCAAATCAGAGAACGTCATGCAGCAGGAAGCGTTGTTCTCCCCGGTCCACAAGGATGCCAGGCTCTTCCGCCGTGAAAACGTGCTGCAGCGCCCGCCCATGGGAGGCGGCAGCGCATTCGTGCTGACGCCGGCCGAACGTGCCGGTGCCGAGACCGACAAGGTCGTCGAAAAGAGCGTCGAAGCCCTGTATCAGGAAGCGTCATCGCAGTTCTATATGCCGCCCGGCATCCTGGTCAACGGCAATCTGGACATTCTCCACCTGCAGGGAAGTGTCGGCGACTTCCTCAACGTCGCTGACGGCCGCCCCAGCTTCGACCTGCCGCACCTGATCCGCAAGGAGTTTGCCGCCGACCTGCAAACCCTGTTGCATCAGGCCCGGCACAAGCAGGGTTCGGTTTTTGGCCGCTCCCGCTCGCTGAAGCTCGGCGATGGCAAGCGCGTCGTGCGCATGGCCGTGCATTTCCTGCCGCAACCGTCCACCAACGGCATGTTCCTGGTGGTTTTCGAGCCGGCGTCGAAGCTGCGTATTACGGCAGCGGCAGGTTCCGGTGCCGGCATTCCCGACTCCACCGTGCGCGAACTCGAAGATGAAGTCATCGCCATGCGCGAGCACCTGCAGGCGGTGATCGAGGAGCTGGAAACCTCGAACGAGGAAATGCAGGCGCTCAACGAGGAAGTGCAGGCCGCCAACGAAGAACTACAGTCGTCGAACGAGGAACTGGAAGCCTCCAACGAGGAGTTGCAGGCAACCAACGAAGAGCTGACCACGGTCAACGAGGAGCTGCAGATCAAGAGCGCCGAGGTGACCGAGTTCAATTACGATCTCGAAGCCATCCAGAACTGCATCGGTTTCCCGCTTTTCTCGGTTAACCGGGGGCTGGAGATCGAGCGTTTCAACCAGCCAGCGGCGGCCCTTTTTTCACTGGGCACCCCGGCCGTCGGCATGGCCTTGAACCGCATCAAGCTACCCCAGGGCATGCCGGATTTCAGCACACTGGTGCATGACGCTATCCAGACCGGTCAGCCCGTCGAACAAACCATCAGCTCGATCAGTCGTCACTATGCCTTGCACATTGCCCCCAATGTCACGCCGAGGGGCATCCGTGGCGCCGTCGTGCTGCTGGTCGACGACACCGAATTCCATGCGGCCGAGCAGATTGTTCGCACCAGCCAGGAAAAGCTGATGGCCATCATGAATGCGTCGCCTACCCTCTCCAGCCTCAAGGACACGGCCGGCCGCTACATTTTCATCAACCACAAGTTCGAAGCCGATTTCGGCATTCGAGCCGCAGATATCCTCGGCAAGACCGACCATCACGTCTTCCTCACGCACATGGCCGACGAGTTCCGCCAACGCGATCTGGAAGTGCTGCGCCGGAACGATGCCGTCGATGTCGAGGAACGGGTCACTACCCCGCTGGGCGAGCGCATCCTGCATTCGGTCCGTTTCCCGCTGCTCGGCGACGACGGCGTCGTCTATGCCGTATGCACCCAATCGACCGACATTACCGACCGCAAGCATGCCGAGGACCAGTTGCGACTCGCGGCGCGCGTGTTCGACCATTCCGGCGAGGGCATCCTGGTCACCGACAGTGACGGCAAAATCCTGACCGTGAATGAAGCCTTCAAGGTCGTCACAGGCTATTCCGAGCGCGAAGCCATCGGCAAGACCCCTTCCATGCTCAACTCCGGCAAGCACAGTGTCGAATTCTTTCAAGCGATGTGGGAGACCATCGGCGCACAAGGGTGGTGGCAGGGCGAGGTCTGGAACCGGCGCAAAAACGGGGAGCTCTACCCCGAGTGGCTGACCATCAACTGCGTCAAGGATGCGGAGGGCAAGGTCGTCAACTATGTCGGCATCTTCAGTGATATCAGCATCGTCAAGCAGTCACAGCAGCGTATTGAATACCTGGCCACGCATGACGAACTGACAGGCCTGCCAAACCGCATGCTCTACATGGATCGCCTGAAGATGGCGATCACCAAGGCCGAACGCAACCAGACCCAGATTGCCGTTTTGTTCGTCGACGTTGACAACTTCAAGCTGATCAACGACACCATGGGCCACGATGTCGGCGATATCCTGATCAAGCAGGTAGCTGAACTTCTCAAGGTCTGCATCCGCGCCGGTGACACCGTTTCGCGCTTCGGGGGTGACGAGTTCACCATCATTTTTGAAACCGAGGCCACCAACGATGTCATCATCGCCGCCCAGCGCATCGTCGATATCCTGTCGCAGCCTCACGATCTTGACGGCAAGCAGGTGTACACCACGGCCAGCATCGGCATCAGCCTTTACCCCGAGGATGGAATCGACAGCCAGACCCTGCTGAAAAACGCCGACATTGCCATGTACCGTGCCAAGGAACGCGGAAAGAACAACTTCCAGTTCTTCACCGGCGAGCTCAAGGCGATGTCCTACGAGCGCATGTACCTGATCAACGATCTTCGCCAGGCCCTGGACAGCGACGGTTTCTACCTCGCCTACCAGCCGCAGGTGGACATGGAAACCGGTCAACTGACCGGGTTGGAGGCGCTATTGCGCTGGCAGCATCCAGATCGTGGTCTGGTGCTCCCCGGCAAGTTCATTCCGCTGGCCGAGGAAATCGGCCTGATCGGTGCGATCGGTGAATGGGTACTGCAGGCAGTCTGCCGCCAGATTGTTGCCTGGCGTGCTGCCGGCCTGACACCTCCCAGGGTTGCGATCAACCTGTCGCCGCAGCAATTCCGCAAGTCGCATGTCCCCAGCCTGATCGAGCGCACCTTGTCATCGCACGGCATCGCGCCATGCTGCCTCGCAGTCGAACTGACCGAGCACGCGCTGATGGACGACACGGACTACGTACTGCAGATGCTCAATGAACTGACGCGCCTTGGCATCCATCTCGCTGTTGACGATTTCGGCACCGGCTACTCCTCGCTCAGCTACCTCAAGCGCTACCCGATCAACGAGATCAAGATCGACCGCAGTTTCGTCGATGGCATCGCCGATGAAGCCAACGACCGTGCCATTGCCCGCGCCATCATTGCCATGGCCGGCGTGATGGGCATGGATGTCGTCGCCGAGGGGGTTGAAACCAGCGAGCAGATGGATGCCCTGCTCGCTAACGGCTGTCGCGTCGCACAGGGCTATCTGTTTGCCCGGCCACTGCCGGTCGGCGAAGTCGAAGTTTTTTTCAGCAACAGCCGTGCGCGCCAGCAGTCCGGATCAGCCTCCGAAGTGCTTATCGACTGATCGACGCGGGGCAAGGCCTCCGGAATCCTGCCGATGGCATTGCCATAAATCGATGACCTGCCAATTGCATGGTGGAGCGAAAATGGCGCTATAGTGTTTGTCAGTCATTGACGAAGGAATAGCCACTGGTCATGAAACGCCCAAGCCTTCTTCAGTCCGTCGCTGCACTTCTCGCACTGGCCTTGCTGGCAGGCGGCATCTGGTACCTCAACGCCAGCAGCGTCACCACGCGACGGGTCGTCACTGTCGGTCTCTACGAAAACGCGCCTAAGGTCTATACGGCGCCAGACGGACAACCCGCCGGTCTCTTCGTTGAACTGCTGAATGAGATCGCACGCAGCGAGGGATGGACGCTGCGCTATATCCCCTGCAGCTGGGCAGATTGCCTGGCGCAACTGCAACAGGAAAAGCTCGATCTGATGCCTGACGTCGCTTTTTCCGTCGAGCGCGCCCGCACTTACGATTTCCATACTGTCTCGGTTGCCAGCAGCTGGTCGCAGATCTACAGCAGCCCGCAGCTCAAGGTAATAACGCTGGCTGATCTGGCCAACAAGCGCGTTGCGGTGCTGCAGGGCGGGATCCAGCAATCCTTCTTCGCGCAGTTGATGGAAAGCGGGAATTTTCGTTTCCAACCGGTTCTCGTCACTTCGCTGGATGAAGGCTATGCCGCCGTAGCGGCAGACGAGGCAGACGCGGTAGTAACCAACAGTTTTTTTGCCGCGCGCAATGGCGGCAAATACAAGCTCCAGGAAACACCCATCGTCTTTCTTCCCAGCAACCTCTACTTTGCGACAGCCAGCGGCCGCAACGGCGATTTGCTGGCCTACATCGATACCCACCTGACCGCCTGGCGCCGGGACCCTGATTCAATCTATTTTGAGGCTGTGCGCCGGGCCATGGCTGCTGCCCCCGAGGTTCTGGTGCCGCGCTGGGTACAGGCGTCGCTGCTCGCGCTGGGTGCGGGCTTGCTGCTGATGGGGGCGATCAGCCTGCTGCTGCGGCGACAGGTCGAGCTGCGCACACGAGCCTTGGTAAAAACTGCGCAGGAACTGGAGATTCAGCGTGAGCACCTTGAACACCTGGTTAGTGCACGAACTGCCGAGTTGCTTGCAGCAAAACTGGAAGCCGAACGCCTGACGCAGGTGAAAAGCGACTTCCTCGCCAATATGAGCCACGAGATACGTACGCCGATGAATGCCATCCTCGGCATGCTCTACCTGGCACTCAAGGGCCACCTGCCGCCGGCCCTGCACAATCAGCTGACCAAGGCACAGGGCGCAGCCCACTCACTTCTGGGCATCATCAACGACATCCTCGATTTTTCGAAGATCGAGGCGGGCAAGCTCGATATCGAGGAAGTCGAGTTTGGTCTTGATGCGGTACTCGAACAGCTGGCCGATGCAGTGGGCTACCAGGCCGAGCACAAGGGCATCGAATTCCTCATTCGTTATGATCCGTCGCTCCCCTCGCGTCTCGTCGGTGACCCGCTGCGCCTCGGGCAAGTCTTGCTCAACCTGTGCGGCAACGCCGTCAAGTTCACCGAGCAGGGCGAGGTTGAACTCGCCTTCCATTGCCTCAACGCTAGCGAGACCGATGTCACCCTGCAGGTAAGCGTCCGGGATTCCGGCATCGGCATGACCCCGGAGGTGCAACAGAAACTCTTCGAGAAATTCACGCAGGCCGACCAGACGACGACGCGCCGCTTCGGCGGCACCGGCCTCGGCCTGGCAATCAGCAAGAACCTTGTAGAGTTGATGGGTGGGCGTATCTGGGTTGAGGATTCACAGCCGGGCAAGGGAACGACGCTCTGCTTCACGGTACGTCTGCAGATCGCCAGGCAGGCGCAAGTCCGTCAGCGCCAGCTGGTCGAGCAGGCCGGGCCGCTACTCAGTGGCATTCGTGTCCTGGTGGTTGATGACAACCAGGTCTCGCGCGAAATTCTTGCCGAGATGCTGCGTTTCTTCCATCTCGACGTGGGCGTCGCGGCCAATGGGCAGGAGGGGCTCATCGCGCTCGGCGACACCGCCGGGCCGCCTTTTGATCTGGTGTTGATGGACTGGCGCATGCCAGGCATGAATGGTGATGAGGTAACGCAGCGCATCCATCGCGAACTCCCGCTGACCTGCCAGCCCAAGGTGGTGATGATTACTGCCTACGGACGTGAGGATGTGATTCGCCTTGCAGAACAGGCGGGCGTCGATGGTTTCCTGATCAAGCCGGTCTCCCCTTCGACGCTGCTTGACACGATCCTCTCGGTACTCGGCCGTGGGCGCATATTCGGCGCCGATGGTGACGAGAACCGGCGACGGGCGAGCCTGCCCGATCTCTCCACCAGCGGTCAGTTGGCCGGTGCGCGCCTGTTACTGGTCGAGGACAACGACATCAACCGCGAGTTCGCCACCGAACTCCTGCGCAGCGAAGGCATTGATGTTGATGAAGCACTGAACGGCCAGGAAGCCATCGACAAGGTCCAGGCCGGCGACTACGACGCCGTCCTGATGGATATCCAGATGCCGGTAATGGACGGGCTGGAGGCCGCACGCCGGATTCGCGCCCTGGCCGAAGCTCTGCCCGCAGGAGACGGTGAGCGCTTTGCCCGCTTGCCGATCATCGCCATGACGGCGCTGGCCATGGCGCAGGATGCAGACAAAAGCCATCAGGCAGGCATGAACGACCATGTGACGAAACCCATCGCCCCGGACCGGCTGATGGCAACGCTGGCAAAGTGGGTGAAACCATCGCCCGGAAGAACTGCCGGCAGTACGCTAAGGCCCGCCACCCGGAAAACCGTCGACCTGCCCGACGACCTGCTGGCTTTGACCAGTCTCGATACCCGCGAAGGCATTCGGCGCATCGGCGGCAAGGCGGAGTCCTACCGCAGGCAGTTGCGCCGCTTTCGCGAGCACTACCCGGATGCCATCGCCGAACTGCGACGCCTGGCGAGCGAAGACGGCACGCAGCGCGCCGGAGAGTATTGCCATGCCCTCAAGGGCGTCACCGGCAACATCGGTGCCCAGGCCTTGTACGAAAAAATTGCCGAGATCGATGCACAACTCAAGCAGGGCGCCCTGCCCGCCCCGCTTACGCTGGACGAAGCTGAGGCCTTGCTGCAGCAGCTGTTGCGCGATATTGATAGTCTCCCGAGCCGGCCCGTCCCGCTACCGGCTGCCGCCGAGCAACTCACTGCCACCGCCCGTGCGGCACTGCTCACACAGCTGGCACGGGCCCTTGAGTACGATCTTGGCGCTGCCGAGGCTCTGCTCACCGAACTGCGCACCGGTGTTGTCGGCACCCCGATTGAAGCTGAAATTTCGGCCATTGCGGCGAAGGTCGATGTTTTTGATATCGATGCAGCGCTGGCACTCTTGAAGAAGCTGGAAACACCCAAGCGAGGCGTAACACCATGAACGAGTTGGATTCCGAAGTGATGGATGAGCGGCCGCGCATCCTGATCGTCGACGACGTGCGCGAAAACCTGCATGCGCTGATGAACATTCTGCGCGACGATTATGCAATTACTGCGGCCACCGGCGGTGAAAAGGCTCTGGAGCTGGCAAGGCGCAAACCGCAGCCCGACCTCATTCTGCTCGATATCAAGATGCCGGGAATGGACGGCTATTCTGTCCTCTCGGCGCTGAAGATCGATCCGGGTACCACCGACATTCCGGTCATCTTCGTCACCGCCCTGGCCGAGGCGGCCGATGAGGCACGCGGACTCGGGCTGGGGGTAGCCGATTACATTACGAAGCCCGTCAATCCGGATCTGCTCAAGGCGCGCGTACGTAACCAGCTCGATCTGGCACGCTGCCGCCGACACCCCGTGCTCTTCGATATCGCCGCACACAACAACCCGGCGCAGCCACCGTCATTGCTGGTCGTCGATGACATTCCAGAAAATATCCACGAGTTGGTCGAAGCGCTGAAAGACGAATACCGCATCCGGGTCGCCTGCAGCGGCCCCAAGGCACTTGAGATAATCGAAAGTTCCTCGCCGCCCGATCTCGTTCTGCTCGACATCATGATGCCGGGCATGGACGGCTACGAGGTATGTCAGCGCATCAAAACGACGGCAGTAGGCAACCGCATCCCGGTTATTTTTGTCACCGTCGTCGGGGCCACTCAGGACAAGGTCAAAGGCTTTGACCTGGGGGCCGCCGATTACATCACCAAGCCTTTCGACATCGACGAGGTCCGCGCACGCATCCGCACCCACCTCGAACTTTCTCGTCTGCGTCGCTTTCTCGAAGATCTGGTCGCACAACGTACCGCCATGCTGCAGGTCAGCGAAGAGAAGTACCGCGTCCTCGCCCATCGCGATGCGCTGACCGGATTACCCAACCGTGTCCTCTTTGCTGAACTGCTGAGCCACGCAATTCTCTCCGCCGAAAGCAACCAGGGCGAATTTGCGCTGCTCTACGTTGACCTCGACAATTTTGTTACCGTCAATGAGAGCCTTGGCCACCAGCAGGGGGATCAGGTACTGATCGAGGCGGGAAAGCGCCTGCAGACCCTGCTCCCCGACAGCGACATGATCGCGCGCATTGGCGGTGACGAGTTCTACATCCTCCTCGAACACGCTGAAGGCATGCCGGTTGACCTGATGTCGCAACGCATCATCGATACGCTGGCCCAACCCTACACCCTCGATGGCAAGAGCGTTTACGTCGGCGCCAGCATCGGTATAGCCCTTTACCCGGCCGATGGCCTCGATGCCGGCACCCTGCAAAGCTGCGCCGATGCGGCACTCCATCAGGCGAAGCTACAAGGGCGCAGCCTGCTGCGCTTCTTCTCTCCGGAAATGACCCAGCGGGCAAAGCATCGCCTGACGCTGGAAGCCGAGCTGAGGCGGGCGCTGGAAGAACAGGAGCTACGCCTCCACTATCAGCCGCAGGTCGATCTGGTCAGCGGGGAAATCGTCGGTCTTGAGGCGCTGGTCCGCTGGCAGCACCCGGAGCGCGGCATGATCCCACCCGGTGACTTCATCCCGCTGGCCGAGGAAAGCGGTCTGGTGATCCAGCTCGGCGAATGGGTACTGCGCGAGGCCTGCCGCCAGATCAAGCTATGGTCGGCAGCAGGATGTGCGCCACGGCAGGTGGCGGTAAACGTTTCCGCCATCCAGTTGAGCCGGGGGCACCTGGTTGAATTGGTCAAGGAAGTTCTGGCGGAAACCAATGTTGCCGCCGAACAGCTCGAACTCGAAATTACCGAGAGCTTTGTCATGCTCGACCGCGACCAGTCGTTCAAATCGCTGACCGAGCTCGGCGCGCTCGGAATACGCCTGTCGATCGATGATTTCGGTACCGGTTATTCCTCACTGAGCTATCTGCAGCAGCTGGATGTGCACAAGCTGAAGGTGGACATGTCCTTCGTTCGCGACATGACCACCAACAGCGGCAACGCCTCCATCGTCAAGGCCATCATCGCGCTGGGGCACAGCCTCGGGCTGGAAATCATTGCCGAAGGTGTTGAGGAGACCGCGCAGGCCTGCTATCTGCGCTCGCTGCAATGCGACGTCATGCAGGGCTTTCTCGTCAGTCGGCCGCTACCGGCCGATGAGATGACTCACTTCATGACATCGTTTCAGCCGCCCAGGATTCCTGCCGATAGCGACGCCATGTCCACCCTGCTGCTGGTGGATGACGAAGCCAGCATGCTCTCCTCGCTGCAGCGCCTCCTGCGCCGGGAGAATTACCGCATTCTGGTGGCCTCCAGCGGCGAGGAAGCCCTGACCTTGCTTGCCGAAAACGAGGTCGGCGTCATCATCAGCGATCAGCGCATGCCCGCAATGAGTGGAACAGAGCTGCTTACCCGCGTCCGCAAGATGCACCCGAAGACCGTGCGCATCATACTTTCCGGTTACACCGGACTGGAGAGCCTGACCGAAGCCATCAACAACGGCGAAATCTACAAGTACCTCATGAAGCCATGGGACGACGCCGAGCTGATCGAAACAATTCGCGGGGCCTTCCGCCACTACAGCGAAGCGATCGGCTACAACGGCAAAACACCGGAGCAGAAATGAAAAACTCCTGATGTTTCAGGAGTTTTTCGGAACCGGCTGCAGGAACGGAGGGAGCGCGCAATGTTGCCGGTGTCAATCTGAAGGCCGATGCAAGCTTGGGGCCTCCTGAAGCCAAGGCATCTGTCGATCAAGTACCTGGGAGCCGAATCGAGAAACAGGTGTGCCCCCCGCCGGAGGTCGCCGAAATTTGCCCGCAATGCGCATCTATGATCGCCTGGGTAATTGCCAGGCCGAGGCCCGTCCCCTCGCCGGCAAGGTGTTGACGCGACGGATCGGCGCGGTAGAAACGTTCAAACAAGCGGGCAAGATGCTGTGGCGGAATCGTCTCGCCCGGATTGTCGACGGTCAGTACGACTGCCTCATCTGCCTTCGCAATCGTCACCATCACGGTGCCTCCCTGCTGGGTGTAACGCAAGGCGTTGGACAACAGGTTACTCAATGCGCGGCGGAGCATCAGCCGGTCGCCGCGAATGCTCCCCTCCCCGTCGAGCTGAAGTCGAATGTTGTTTTCATCGGCCAAGGCCTCGTAAAAGTCGAATAGATCGCGTACCTCACGCGCCAGATCGACCTGCTCGCAATTGGCAGTAGCCCTGCCGTTTTCCGCCTTGGCCAGAAACAGCATGTCGGAGATCATTCGCGCCAGACGCTCGAATTCCTCCGTGTTCGACTCAAGTATCTCGCGGTAGCTCGCCGCGTCACGCGCTCGGGAGAGCGCAACTTGGGTTTGCGTCATCAGGTTGCTGATGGGCGTACGAAGTTCATGGGCCATATCCGAGGAAAAATCGGACAGGCGACGAAATGCCTCCTCCAGTCGAGCCAGCATTTCGTTCAAGGTCGTGGCGAGGTTGGCGAGTTCGGCCGGGACAGCATCAACGGGGAGACGCTGATCAAGTTTTTGCGCCGTCACCATGGCTGCCCGCTCGCGCATGGTTCGCAACGGCGCCAGTCCTCGTCTGGCGGCAACCCAGCCCATCAGGCCACTCGCCAGCGCGGCACAGGCGACGAACAGCCACAAGGTTTGCATGAACGTATTCATGAAGGATTTGTGGTGTTCGATATCGACTGCAACGGCGACTACCAGCGGCGCCCAGGTGGCAACGCCGGATGGGATCGATGCCGCCAGCCCCCGATAGCTGCGCCCCCCTTGGGACCAAACGAATAATCGAGATCCCGGCGTATTGGTGACATGGGCGAGCCAATCGCCAGGGAACTGAATATCGGGTGAAACGAGCAGAATTTCCTTTTGAGGGCCAAGCACCTGGACCACGAGATCATGGTGCCCGACGATCGCGTCGTTCAATTGAGTTGGCAGGCGTAGGAGATCCTGCGCTGAGTCAACCCGTTCGATAACATGCTTGGCCAGCATCAACTTGCCCACCAGGGCATCACGATCCTGCTCTTCGAAATGGCGCTCGATCGAGGCCCCGATCAACCAGCCCAACCCAAGTAGAACGACAGTCGATCCGGCAGCAAACAGCAATGTCAGGCGGGCGGTCAGCGACAGATTGAAGTTCAAGCGCAATCCGGCACCTCCAGCACATAGCCCATGCCGCGCACGGTACGGATCAGCTTTGGCTCGAAGTTGTCGTCCACTTTGCCACGCAGGCGCCGCATCGCAACCTCAATCACGTTGGTATCGCTGTCGAAATTCATGTCCCAGACCTGCGAGGCGATCAGCGAGCGCGGCAGGACTTCGCCCTGGCGTCGCAACAGCAGTTCAAGCAAGGCGAACTCCTTCGCCGTCAGTTCGATGCGCTTACCGGCGCGGGTGACGCGGCGGCGCAGCAGGTCAAGTTCGAGATCGGCGGCGTGAACAATTTCAGACTCCTTGGCCTTCCCGCCACGCCGCAGCAGGGTACGCACACGGGCAATCAACTCGGAAAACGCGAACGGTTTCACCAGATAATCGTCCGCACCGAGCTCCAGTCCCTTGACCCGGTCGTCGATATCGTCGCGAGCGGTCAGGAAAAGGACTGGCATTTCCTTCCCGGCTTTGCGGATCCCCTGCAGTACCTGCCAACCCTCGATACCGGGCAACATCACGTCCAGAATCGCCAGATCGTAAGCTTCGGTCAGCGCGAGATGAAGCCCGTCGAAACCGTCCCGTGACAGATCGACGACAAACCCGGCTTCGGTCAGCCCTTGTTTGAGGTAGTCGCCGGTCTTGGGCTCGTCCTCGACGATGAGTATTTTCATTGTGGCACTCCGATGAAATAGCGGTCTATGCGCAATTTTGCGCTTCGTGCCAGTAGATGGCCAAAGATTACAGAAATGTAATTTCACGGTCACCTTTCAGTCGGCGTCGAACCGCCAGAATCGGCGCATTCAAATCGACAAGGAAACCCGCCATGGGACTATCAGCCCGCTCGATCCTCTTGATCGTGATGTTGAACACCAGCGCTGTCTGGGCACAGTCGGCTGGCTCTGTGGAAGTTTTCAAGAGTCCTTATTGCGGCTGCTGCGGAAAGTGGGTTGAGCATCTGCGCCAGAACGGATTTCAGGTCACAACCCGAGATGTAGATGACGTCACGGCGGCGAGAAAACAAATGGGCATGCCCGATAAGCTCGGGTCCTGCCATAGCGCACGGATCGGCAGCTATGTCATCGAAGGGCATGTTCCCGCCGCAGACATCCAGCGGCTGCTGAAAGAAAAGCCCAGAGCGCTTGGTCTGGCCGTTCCGTCCATGCCGCCGGGCTCCCCCGGAATGGAAAGCGCCAAGCCTTTCCCTTATGAAACCCTGCTCGTTCAGGCGGGCGGCGCCTATGGCGTCTACGCTCGCCACTAGGAATGCGTCATCGCGCCGCAGGCCACGGACGACGAGATTGCCCGTTACCTGCCGCTCACAAAATATACTCAATCGGAGTTTATCGATGAACAGAATGATCGCGCTGGCTATTGGGCTAAGCATGACCATGCCGGCCCAGGCACAGAGTTTGGCGGATGCCGTCGAAAAGGCCTGGTCGCGCCATCCGCAACTCGTGGCCAGCACCTCCCGGGAAGCGGAAGCCCAGGCCCGTGCCGCCGTGGCGACGGGCATCACGCCGGGTCCGGCCTCGATGTCGGTGTCCAATCTGAATGACCGGCTCAACCAAAATCGCGGCAAGCAGGAATGGGAAGTCGAGATGGCCGTGCCGCTGTGGGTGCCTGGGCAGCAAGCGGCACGGGAAACGGAAGCCGCCAGCGCACAGGCGCAGGTACTCGCGCAGCGCCACGCGCTGCGCTTGCAGATTGCCGGCGAGGTGCGTGACGCCTGGTGGGCCGTGGCGGCAGCACGCAGCGCACGCGAACTCGCCGCGCGTCGGCTTGTGACTTCCAGCTCACTTGAGACTGATGTGCTGCGACGTTTCAAGGTGGGCGAACTGTCTCGTATTGATGCCAATCTCGCCCGCAACGAACGATTGACCGGCGAGGCCGAACTGGCCGATGCCGAGACTGCGCTGCGCCAGGCCGAGCAAGCCTACCAAAATCTGACCGGTGCTGCCGCGCCGACGGTCTTGGCTGTCGAAAAGGCCGCTGCAACTCGTGAGGCAAGAGATGATCATCCGCAACTGGTTGCGGCGGCCGCCACCGCGCAACTGGCACGCGCCAAATTCAAGGTGGCCGAGGAAACCCGCCGCGACGCACCGGAGTTCGCCGTACGTGTGGTGCGTGGGCGTGGCGACTCCGCCGAGTCCTACGACAATCTCGTGGGCGTCAAGCTGACTATCCCGTTTTCCTCCGGTCCGCGCGTGCGCCAGGAAAACGCGGCAGCCAAAGCCGAGCTGGCACAAGCCGATGCTGAGATGGCTTTGGCCCAACTCCGCTTGAAACTTGACACAGAAAAAGCCCGGCTCGATCTGGATGCTGCGGAGCGCCAATTGGCGATGGCTCGCCAGCGGCGTGAACTCACTGCCGACAACCTGGCCCTGGCGGAAAAATCCTTCGCGCTCGGAGAATCCGACCTGACGACCTTGCTGCGCGTGCGCGTCACCGCATTCGAGGGGGCAGCCTTTCTCAATCGTCAGGAAATCCTGCATGCCGCGTCGCTGTCCCGCCTCAATCAAGTCATGGGAGTTCTGCCTTGAAACAATCCATTCGCACATTTTTTATCACGGCAGTTCTTGCGCTCTCCTCCTTGTCGGCATGGGCGCACGGCGGGGAAGATCATGGTGACGAAGGCAATGCCCGGCCTGCCCCGACTAGTGGGGCAGCACCGCGCGCCATCGCCCAAACCGAAGAGTTCGAACTGGTCGCGGTGCTGGAAGGCAACAAGCTGACGCTGACAGTCGACCGCTTTGCCACCAACGAGCCCGTGGTCGACGCGCAAATCGAGCTCGAAGGCGGTTCGCTGAAGGCAGTGGCAACGCAAGGAGCACCGGGCGTATACACGATACCCGGCGAGCATTTTGTCGCACCAGGAAAATATCCGCTGGCCATTTCGATCGAGGCTGGTGAATCCGCTGACCTGCTCACGACGACACTGGATCTTGCAGCCCCCGCTACCGGTGTCGAGCATTCCCATGCCGCCAGCGAATGGAGCATCTGGGGCGCTGCCGGCACATTGTTGCTCGCGGGCGCCGGGCTCATCGTCTTGCGCCGCCGTCACAAGAACCGCAATCGTAACTAAGGGACCGATCAAATGAAACGAACATACCTGTCAAGCATGGTGACGCTTGCCTTGGTGGTGCTATCGGGGCCAGCCGCAGCCCACGGCGACGAGGATCACAGTAGCGACGCAAAGAAGGCGCCGACGGCCGCCGTGACAGGCGCAGCAATCAGCGACGGGCCGCAGCGCCTGGCCGACGGCAGCCTGTTTCTGCCCAAACCTGTCCAGCGCCGCCTCGGCATCCGCACCGTTCAGGTTCGCAGTGCCGAGCTGGCAGCGAGCATCGAGCTCAGCGGTACGGTGATCGCTGACCCAGAAACCAGCGGCCGCGTCCAGGCGCCGTTTTCCGGCAGCGTGCTGCCCGGCCCCAAGGGCATGCCGGTCGCGGGACGGGAAGTCGCCAAGGGCGAGATACTGGTCTATTTACGTCCGGTCGCCAGCGCCATTGAGCGCGGCAACCAGAAGGCGCAATTGGCCGAGCTGGAGGCGCAACTGGCCATCGCCGACGGGCGTGTGCGGCGTTTCGAGCAGCTGGAAGGCGCCATTCCGCAAAAGGAAATTGAAGCAGCGAAGATCGAGCGCGCAGCACTACGGCAACGTCGCGGTTTCGTCGCTGCCAGCATCGACAGCGCCGAACCGCTGCGGGCACCCGCAGCCGGCGTGGTCAGCGCCTCGCACCACTTGCTGGCCGGCCAGATCGTCGATGCCCGCGAGACGTTGTTTGAAATTGTCGATCCGGCACGACTGGCCGTCGAGGCGCTAGCCTACGATGCCGCCATCGCAACAAGCTTGCAATCCGCCAGCGCGCTGGCCGGTGAGACCGCACTGGAGTTGAAATTTATCGGCGGCGGTCGCCAACTGCGCGAGCAGGCGCTGCCGTTGCTGTTTCGCGTGGCCACGCGCGATGCGCCCGTCGCTGTCGGCCAGCCGGTGAAGGTGATTGTGCGAACGACGCGCGGCATCAAGGGCGAGGCTGTGCCACGGCAGGCGTTGACGAAAGGCGGCGCTGGCGAGACGGCGGTCTGGGTGCATGTCGAGGCGGAACGCTTTGTGGCACGCCGGGTGCGTATCCAGTCGCTGGATGCGGCCAACGTCGCGGTGATCGAGGGCCTGCATGACGGCGATCGCGTTGTCACCGAGGGCGCCAGTTTGCTCTCTCAAGTGAGATAACAATGATGCCCATCTACGCTCACATTCGTTCGCTGCCCCCCATAGGGGGGCGTATGCCCTCTTGGGGCGGCCCTGCGAGCCATATTACCCCCCACGCTCACATTCGTTCGCTGCCCCCCATAGGGGGGCGTATGCCCTCTTGGGGCGGCCCTGCGAGGTCATGATGTTCGATTTTATTATTCACACCAGTCTCAAGCAGCGCCTGATCGTCCTCGGTGCCGCGTTGCTGCTGATGATCTACGGCGCGCTTACGCTGCGCCAGATGCCGGTCGATGTCTTTCCCGACCTCAACAAACCCACCGTGACGCTGATGACCGAGGCCGGCGGCATGGCACCGGAAGAGGTCGAGCAACTGGTCACCTTCCCCATTGAATCCGGAATGAACGGCATGCCCGGCGTGACGCGGGTGCGGTCGGTGTCGGGCGTTGGTTTGTCGATCATCTACGTCGAATTCGAGTGGGGTTCGGACATCTATCGCAACCGCCAGCAGATTGCCGAGCGCCTAAATCTCGTCCGCGAGCAACTGCCGGAAGGCATCGTGCCGCAGTTGGGGCCAATCTCGTCGATCATGGGCGAGATATTGCTCATCGCGATCCCTGCTGACCCCGACAAGGCCAGCCCGATGGCCGTGCGCGAGTATGCCGACTGGGTCATGCGGCCGCGACTCCTGACCATACCCGGCGTCGCCCAGGTGATTCCGATCGGTGGCGAGGTACGCCAGTATCGCGTCGAGATCAAGCCGGCGCAGTTGCAGGCGCTGGGCGTCGAGCGCGAGAAGCTGGAAGCTGCGCTGAAGGATTTCGGTGCCAATACCAGCGGCGGTTTCCTCGAAGCCCAGGGGCGTGAATATCTGATCCGGGCCATCGGCCGCACCAGCCGTATCGAGGATTTGCAGAACCTGGTGGTGACGGTCAAGAACGGCCAGCCGGTACTCCTCCGGCAGCTCGCCGACGTCAAGCTGGCTCCCGCCATCAAGCGCGGCGATGGCAGCTACAAGGGCAAGCCGGCGGTCATTCTGTCGGTGCAGAAACAGCCTTCTGCCGACAGCGTGAATCTGACCCGCGAAGTGGAGAAAGCCGTCGCCGAACTAAGCAAAAGCCTGCCACAGGGTGTCGAAGCGCCGTCCTTCCTGTTCAAGCAGGCCGATTTCATCGAACACTCGGTGACCAACGTCGAAGAGGCGTTGCGCGATGGCGCGATCATGGTCGCGGTGATCCTCTTCCTGTTCCTGCTCAACGTGCGCACCACCGTCATCTCGCTGATGGCGATTCCGGTGTCGCTGCTGGCGACGGCACTGGTGTTCCACTACTTCGGCCTGTCGATCAATACCATGACACTGGGCGGTCTGGCCATCGCCATCGGTGAACTGGTGGACGATGCCGTGGTCGGGGTCGAGAACGTGCTGCGCCGCCTCAAGATAAATCGCGACGAGGCAAAGCCCCGGCCAGTGGCGGAAGTGATCGCGGCGGCGACGCTGGAAGTTCGCTCAGCGATCGTCTATGCGACGGTGATCATCGTACTGGTGTTCGTGCCACTGTTCGTCCTGCCCGGTATTGAAGGGCGCCTGTTCACGCCGTTGGGGGTGGCCTACATCGTATCGATCCTTGCCAGCATGCTCGTTTCAGTGACGCTGACACCGGTGATGGCCTACTACCTGCTACCGCAGATGAAACAACTGCATGCCGGCGATAGCCCACTCGTCACCTGGCTCAAGCGCGTGGATGCGCGGCTGCTGCACTGGTCGTTCGGCCATGCAAAGCCACTGCTGGCCGGAGCGCTGGCGGTCGTCGTGCTGGTTGGTGCCAGCGTTCCCTTCTTTCCACGTTCTTTCCTGCCGCCGTTCAATGAAGGCACGCTGACGGTGAATGTGCTGCTCAATCCGGGCACCTCGCTGGCTGAGTCGAATCGCATCGGAACAATGGCGGAAGAACTGGTGGCGCAAGTGCCGGAGGTGACCCAGCTTGGCCGGCGCACCGGGCGCGCCGAACTCGACGAACACGCCGAGGGCGTGCATTACACCGAGATGGAAGTCGACCTCAAGGCATCCGGCCGTGGTCGTGAGGAAATCATCGCCGACATACGGCAGCGTCTGACGGCACTGCCGGCAGCATCCAACGTCGGCCAGCCGATCTCCCACCGGCTCGACCACCTGCTGTCAGGCGTGCGTGCGCAGATCGCGCTGAAGATTTACGGCGACGACCTCGACACCCTGCGCGGTCTGGCGGCCGACGTACGCTCCCGACTGGCGAGGATTCCCGGCGTGACCGATCTGCAGATCGAGAAGCAGGTACTGATTCCGCAGATCAAGATCCATCTCGACTACGAGCAGGCGGCGCGTTACGGCGTGGCGCCAGGCAATCTGCTGCGCAGCCTGGAGCAGATGATCGAGGGTGAGCGCATCACCCAGGTCATCGAAGGCAACCGCCGCTTCGACCTGCTGGTGCGCCTGCCGGAGACCGCGCGTGATGCGCAGGCACTTGCGAATCTGCTAATTGAGACACCGACCGGCTTTGTTCCCTTGTCGAAGATCGCCAGTGTGGACGAAAGCGATGGGCCGAATCAGGTCAGCCGTGAAAACTCGCGTCGGCGCATCGTGCTGTCGGCCAACACCGACGGTCGCGACATGTCGCGGGTAATCGCCGACATCCGCACCGAACTGGCGGCCAAGCCACTTCCAGAAGGTTATTTCACCGCGCTTGAGGGCCAGTTCCAGGCACAGGAGCAGGCCGCGCGCCTGATCACCCTGCTGGCGCTGATCTCGCTGACCATGATTTTCATGGTCCTTTACAGCCGCTATCGCTCGGCGACGCTGACCTTCATCATCATGGGTAACATCCCGCTGGCCCTGGTCGGCAGCGTCATCGCGCTATGGATTTCCGGCCAGCCGCTGTCGGTGGCCGCGCTGGTCGGCTTCATCACCCTGACCGGCATCGCCACGCGCAACGGCATCCTCAAGATCAGCCACTACATCAACCTTTGTGCCTTCGAAGGCGAGTCCTTCGGCCAGCACATGATCGTGCGTGGCTCGCTCGAACGCCTGACCCCGGTGCTGATGACAGCACTGGTCGCCGCCTTTGCCCTGCTGCCGCTTTTGCTCTCGGCCGACGCACCGGGCAAGGAGGTGCTGCACCCGGTAGCCGTGGTGATCTTCGGTGGCCTGGTCAGCTCGACTCTGCTCGACACCCTGCTGACACCGCTGATGTTCTGGATGTGGGGTAAGCCATCGCTGGAGCGCCTGCTCACCGAGCAGGGCAAGGAAAGTTTTTAAACCAAGCAAGGAGATAGAAAATGAAATTGTTCAAAGCCATGATTCCCGCTGCCGCGTTGGTGGCGACCCTGCTGTCGGCGGGGGCCGCCTTCGCCCATAGCGACGACTATCTTGATACCCAGAAAGCGCCCAACAGCGGACAGTTGCGCATGGCCGGTATCTACCACTTTGAACTGGTAGTGGCGAAAGACAGCAAGGCCGTCAAGGACAACGCAGTCATTGTCTACGTCACCGATCACGCTGGCACCAAGATACCGACCGCAGGCGCCAGCGGCACCGTTACCATTCTCGCCGGCAAGGCCAAGGCTGCGGTGACGCTGGCGCCAGACGGCGACAACCGTCTCAAGGGTATCGGCAAATATGCCTCGACGCCGGACATGAAGGCGGTGGTGTCGATCACTCTGGCGGGTAAACCGGCCGAGCAGGCGCGCTTCACGCCGCTGGCGCAGCCGCAGCAGGTGGCCAACGACGGCCACGCCGATCACAAGCACTGATCGCGACTTTGTCCGCAGTGTGTTCTCATTCGGTCGGTCGGCCGTCGGCAGCGTCACCGTATCCGCTGCACGTCTCGTATCGGGCGCGCAGTCGCGCCCGAAAGGGCAACTTTCCGATTGGTGCGGTGATCGGTGCCGGTAGCGACGTTTCATGAGCGTTCCACAAGGTCTCAACCAGCTTCACCGCATCCTTGCGTCGCGGATCATCCTGGCAGCGCTGCTTCTGGGCGCGCTGGCCGGCGTCGCGGCCTATCTGGTCGAGTCGCGGCGAATCGAAGCGTCGGCCATGGCGTCGGTCGCTGCTGCGGTTCGGCACTTCCAGGCGCCGGCGATGCAAATTCTCGGCGAAGGGAAGCGGAATGGCGAGCACCGGGAAATCGACGAAATCCTTCGTATGAGCAGCCTGGTGGGGCTGCGGGTCTTCGATCCCAGCGGCAAAACCGCCTACGAGACCTGGAGTGAGGTTTCCGAATCGACCAAGGCGCTCCTGCAGACTCAGCCGAAATCAGCGGAGTCCAGTCCGTCGGATCAGCATGAGCGGCTTGAGCTCGGCGCCGACAAGCTGATTCGCCTGCAGGTTCGCCTTGCCGATCCGCAGGGTCGGCAAGCCGGCCGCCTGGAGGGCTTCTACCTCATTGGTGCGGACACGCTCGACGAGTGGCGGGCGCGCATCGCCGGCACCGTCACCATGGCGGTTGTGGCCGTTCTCGCAACAGCCGCCGTGCTCTATCCGCTGTTGCAGGGCTTGTTGCATCACGCCACCGGATTGACGTCCCGGCTTATGGCGTCGAATCTGTCCTTACTGACGGCGCTTGGCAGCGCGATCGCCAAGCGCGATTCGGATACGGATGCGCACAACTATCGCGTCACCTTGTATGCGGTTGCCTTGGCCGAAGCCATGCGCATGCCTGACGAAGAAATTGCTCATCTCATCGTCGGCGCGTTTCTTCACGACGTGGGCAAGATCGGCATACCCGATGCCATCCTGCTCAAACCCGGCCGCCTTAGCACCGACGAATTCGAGATCATGAAGACCCACACTTCGCATGGCCTGGACATCGTTTCGGGCAACGCATGGCTGGAAAGGGCGGCCAGCGTGATCCGGCACCATCACGAGAAATTCGATGGCTCGGGTTATCCCGATGGGCTCGCGAGGGAGCGCATTCCACAGATTGCACGCGTGTTCGCCATCGTCGACGTGTTCGACGCCTTGGTCTCGGCACGCCCCTACAAGTTGCCGATGTCGCTCGAGACCGCCCTCGCCATCATCAGTGACGAGGCGGGGAAACATTTCGATCCCGCAATGGTCGCAGCTTTCGAGCCGATTGCCGGTCTTCTACAGGCCGATCTGGCCATGGCGAACGACGCCGAACTGCGCCGCCGGCTTGATGCGGCGATCGCCGAGTATTTTTGACAAGCCGCGTGAACGTGACAGAAATGTAATCCGGCTGTCAGGCTGACGTTGGCCTGCCCAATGCATACTGGGTGCATCGAATTAATCAACAGGGAGTCCAGTATGAAAATTCGCCATCCATACCGCTGTCCTACTTTCCCAGCTTACCTCTCCGCCGACGAGTCGACCGGGGAACCCGTTGGGTCACCGGTCTGAGCTTCTGGTTCTGAAACCGCTTCACACCGTCGATCAACATCAAGGAGTACATCATGAAAGCAATCACCCTTTCCGTTATCGCCGCCTCCATCGCGCTGGCCCTGCCGGCCTATGCCGATGATGCCCACCATCCCGAAACAGCCAATGCGGCAAAGGCCGCGACGGCCAAACCGGCTGCCCGGGCGGCCGATGCCGGCGTTGCCAAAATGCAGGCCAACGTCAAGAAAATGCAGTCCCAACTCGACCGCGTCGCCCGTGCGAAAACCGATGAGGAACGCCAGAAGGCCGTGGCCGAGCACATGCAGACCATGCAGGAAAACATGAAAATGGCGCAAGGCATGCAGGCCGGCATGATGGATTGCCCGATGATGCAGGGCGGCGGCATGGGCATGATGGGACAAGGCGCGGCCACCCCGGCCGACATGATGTCCAAGCGCATGGAGATGATGGAAAAGCGCATGGACATGATGCAGGGCCAGGGCCGCATGGGCATGCCGCCGGGCGAGCCCGCCAAACCTGCCAATTGACCCCGTCGTGGAGACACCGCGCCGACCTTGAAGGACAACACAGGGCTTAGGCCGGATGCCCGTTGTTACGCCGATCCGGTTTATGGCCCCGACCGCCCATCGCTCACCCGGCCCGGAAAAAAGGAGATCGAAATGAAATGGCTGTCCGCATGCTGGGCTTCCTTTCGGGGCTGGCTGAGTGAGAACAAGGCGGCTCACCGGCAAGCCGCACCCCGTGCCTGCTGCTCGTCGCCGCCGCCCGGTGCCGGACATCACACAGACAAAGGAAGTTGAATGCCATTCACCTCGTCGAGAATCCTGTTGTTAGCCGCCGTCTTCATCACCCTGCCAGCGCTGGCCCAGGGTTGGCAGGCACCGAAGCCGAGGTCATTCCGGCCAGGGTGACGGAAATGTCATTTTCCGGTCATGTTCGCGTTGGGTTGTCGCAGGCAGATTGATGGTGACGGGAAACCCCGTCGGAAACGTTCAAGTTCCTGCCGGGTGGCAGGGACACCAGCCGATGGGCCAGCCTCCAGGAGAGCAAATGAAAGATCAAACGAAACCTCGTTCGGACGACAGGGCCTACACGGATCCCGTTTGCGGCATGGTCGTCAGTCGGCTCACAGCTGCTGCGGAAGCGGTGCACCAGCGCAAGACCTACTACTTTTGCGCACCGGGGTGCAGGGATGCCTTTCTGGCCAATCCGCAAGACTATCTTCGTCCGCATCGCCAACACGGCATGCCGCCCAGATAAGACCCTCTCGGGAGTGACGATGCAAACCCACGACCACGCTTCACATAATGCGCACGAACACTTGCCCGCAGCGGCGGCGAGGACGAGCCACCGCTCGCGCTGGGTCTTCGGCGGCTTCGCCGCCCTGGCGATCCTGGCCCTGGCCTTCGAGCACCGCATGCACTTGTCCGGATTGCTCGGCTGGCTGCCTTACCTGATTCTGCTGGCCTGCCCGCTGATGCACCTTTTCATGCACGGCGGCCATGGCCACGGCGGGCACGATGGCAAGTCCGACGCGGGAGAGCGGAAATGACGGACGTCGCGCCGGCCTACGGCCTGTGGTCACTGGTACTGATCAACTCGGCCCTGTTCATCTTTTTTGCCTTCAGTTTCTTCAAGCCGCGCAGTTCCCGCGACTGGCGCACCCTGGGCATGTTTGCCGCCTTCGTGGTGGCGCTGTTCACCGAGATGTACGGCTTTCCGCTCACCATTTATCTGCTCTCGGGATGGCTGAGCCAGCAGTTTCCCGGCGTGGACTTCCTCACGCACGATGCGGGCCACCTGCTGGAAGTCATGTTCGGCTGGCGCGCCAGCCCGCATTTCGGGCCCTTCCACCTGCTCTCCACGGTGTTCATCGGCGGCGGTTTCTGGCTGCTCGCCGCCGCCTGGCGCGTGCTCTATGCGGCGCAGGTACAGGGCCGACTGGCGACCACCGGCCCTTATGCCCGAGTGCGCCACCCGCAATACGTCGCTTTCGTCCTGATCATGGTCGGCTTCCTGCTGCAGTGGCCGACGCTAATCACGCTGACGATGTTCCCCATCCTGCTGGTCGTCTATGTGCGCCTCGCCCGCCGCGAGGAAGGCGATTCGGCCGCAGCCTTCGGCGAAGAGTGGACGCGCTACGCCAGGACGACACCGGCGTTTTGGCCGCGCTGGAATGGCGTCTCGGCACACCCTAAGCCGGACAAGGGAGAATCCCCATGAACAAGCCCATCGAATCGACCTCGCCGGTCGGGCCCGCGGCACACGCGCAGCACGCGCACGGAAGCCACGACCACTCCGCCAGCGTGCAGGATCCGGTATGCGGCATGGAGGTGGCGCTCGATACCGGCAAACCGAGCACTGAACACGCCGGCAGCGTTTACCATTTCTGCTCGGCAAAGTGCCGCGACAAGTTCGTTGCCGATCCGCAGCGCTACCTGGTTCCGCCAGTGGCCGCCCTCGAGGTTAAGACGGCGGACGCTGAATACACCTGTCCGATGCATCCCGAGGTGCGGCAGATCGGCCCGGGCACCTGCCCGAAATGCGGCATGGCGCTGGAGCCGGTGCTGCCCGAACTGGAGGAAGGCGACAATCCGGAGCTGCTTGATTTCAAGCGCCGCTTCTGGTGGACCCTGCCGCTGACGGTGATCGTCACGGTGATTGCCATGTCCGGCGGAATGTTCGACCCGCTGCTCGGCGCGGTGCGGCCTTGGGTGGAACTGGCGCTCGCCACGCCCGTGGTGCTCTGGTCGGGCTGGCCGTTTTTCGTGCGCGGCGCACAGTCGATCGCCCAGCGCAGCCCGAACATGTGGACGCTGATCGGCCTCGGTACCGGCGCCGCCTATGCCTACAGCGTCGTCGCAACGGCGCTGCCGGACGTGTTCCCGATGTCGTTCCAGGTCGATGGCCAGGTCGCGGTGTATTTCGAGGCCGCCGCTGTGATCATTTCGCTGACGCTGTTCGGCCAGGTGCTGGAGCTCAAGGCGCGCTCCGCCACCGGCGCCGCAATCAAGGCGCTGCT
>Ga0172380_10001072_pt1 | contig 48717 bp, 27 predicted proteins | sample Leawe162metaG_FD_119747 | JGI IMG/M metagenome (GOLD analysis project Ga0172380, IMG submission 119747) | Leachate microbial communities from a municipal landfill in Southern Ontario, Canada - Leachate well 162 metaG | ecosystem: Engineered > Solid waste > Landfill > Unclassified | place... | reverse complement strand
TGTTTTAAAGCATGTAATTCTCCCCCTTTTAAAGGGAAAATATCTGCTGGATTCCAAATGTACGATTGGTTGGGATTGAATTTTGGAGCTTTTTTAGGGAGTTGCTCTGGTTCTCCTCCTAATTCAAATTCTGACATATTATTTATTTTTGTTTGCACAAAGATACGTCACATAAATTAATATATGAAATATTTTGTGTTAATTTAATGTTAAATAGGTAGGAAGAAAAATAGACTCCCTGAATTCTTTAAGCTTTTTCCATATTCTACTTTTATATTAAGTAGATTATGAAGAGCATTCACCTGTTCAACGAGCAAATTAATGTAAATAGGAAGAGAAGGACTTATTCTAAAAGAATGATGTTCTTTTCCCATTCTTATTTCCATTTGACTATTTTCATCAATAGAATTGACTAGCCCCTCTAATAGAGAGAGGTAAGCCTTTTCATTCTCCCTGAGAATTGAAGGAAAGTCCTTTCGGATAATTTGCATTATGGCAAAGTGGTTGTTGTAGTAGTAGTTGTGCCAGTTCCTGTGACATCCATTGTAAGTGTCCCATCAGCACATAAAGTATCTGCTATAGACAAAGTCAGTAATAAAGTTATGGTTGTTCCATCTGTAGAAAAGGTTCCAAGATAACCAAAATTGGTATTAAGACTTGTTACCATTTCTTCTATTGTGGTGGAACTTCCTGTAGAAGTAATTGCCAATACCTCCACATCATCACAGAGAATACTTAGCACTATAGCTGACACATATACATCTCCTGGAGTAACTTCTATTGATACAGAAGGACCACAGCATTCATATGCTGACAATTCACGCCATCTACCTGTTACAGGCATTTTAAGCCTTAATACGTTTGAACCTGCAACATCTCTGCCATTTGAATCAATGCGGATGTAGGTTTTTAATTTGTTTGTTTGAGCCATTGTTTGTTTGTTTTTAGTATTTCAAGAATATACCTATTATTGCAAAATTGTTTATTAATAGGAGAATTATAAATTTTTTCTATTTCCTCTATATTATCAAATGGAGAATCCTCCATATAAGCCCCTTTATAAAAAGCAGGGCCATTTTCAAATCTATTAGAGCCATCTGGGAGTTTTTCAAATGCCACCCTAAATTTAGCCTCTGAAGTTATTCCTGCGTTATGCAACCATTTGGTTTCATTAAGACGTTCTATTCTGTCACAACTCCAGGCAAAATCAAGTTCTTTTGGAGCTTGTATAGACACTCCTCTGGATATAAGGCGAAATAAAACTGCCCACATATCTGCACAAAATGCTTGGAATCCTCTATCAGATTTTTCCTGCCCATCTTTTCCTGCCATAAATATACCATTAATTCCTTCCAGGTATAATTTGATTTCACAAGAAGCATTAAAGCAATCTGTCCAAAACTGTGAATTAATATTTTTTAAGAGGTATTGAGCACCTCCTATATTTTCATTATAACTGGTTACAGCTTCTCTTGTAGTTCCACATATATTTGCAACCTTCTCTAAGACATCAAGACGTTTATATTGTTCCAGTCTTTCTGGGGCTATTTCTTTTATCTTTTTATCAAAATACGGAGTCCAAAGGTAATTATCTGTTCTTTCAGGATTTCCTGTCCATGATACATAATTAATATCATCAGAGAGGTATTTATCAAAATCTATATATTCTGTAAATACTATGTCGCTATCTATGTATAATATAGCCTCTTCTTCTAGTTCTGGAAAGCATTTAAAATATTCCTGTAAAACATAAAGCCTGAATAAAGGGACATAACCAAATATTTGACATATTCTGCTTATATTTGCTACGTCTTTATAATAGACAAAATTTACTTCTGGGAAAAGCTTTTCCATTTCTTTCCATTCTACAGAGAAATCTTCCATGAAGAATTGTCTCTGTTGGAATATTAGAATTGTAGTTTTATCAGAATAATTAAATTCCTTTAAATTAGTTAACAAAATTTTTGTCTCCCATTTTTCTCTACAAGTGTCTGTGACACAAGAAATTATATTTAGTTTTTTCATGGGTATTATTTATCTGATTCTACATATATTCTATTTACTCCAATACTTACAGTTGATGCTACGATATTAGCTGTTCCATTACTCATACCACATACAGGTCCCATAAATGTAGTGGCAGCAGGAACTGTTGTTGTCACTGAACTATCTACTAATATTGTACCCGTATTTAAGTTATCCAGTCTATAATAAATAACATTATCATTTGGCTTACAGAACATATAAAAATCATATCCTTGACCTGTAGCATATGGAGTAGAAGGAGAACCTGTTAAAGCGTTTTTAGTGGCTGTAGCCCCATCTTTAGTGAGAATGGAAAATACGTTTGCCCCATCTGTTGTGTCATGCCATAAACCAACACAAGATATTGCAGGAATTGTATCAGAAGCCAAAACACTTGTTGAACCAGATTGAAGTCCTACAAATAAACGTGTAGCATTTGGTGAAGCAGCTGACAGTGTTTCTATACCAAAACGTGCAAAGAAAAAGAAGCCACCTTGTCCAGCAGAATTACCTCTCCAAAATTGTGGAGCAGTAGAAACTATAGAAGATACTCCTAATATTTGGTTAGTAGTAGTAATTACATTAGTTGAAGTAGTGCGCTTCATTTGGGTATAAATACCCGCTGTTGGTGCTGGGTGAGCTATTGTAGTACCAACAGCCCAAGGAGCTCCTAAATTTATACCTGCTGTAGTTCCTGTATTTGGTAAATATAAAACCACATTGTTTCCCCATAAAGCGGCTTGCACTGGTGTATCTACGCCAGATGGTGGAGTCCATTTTGGAACAACTCTTCCAGCTATCTTACGAGCATGAACACGTAGGGTATCTGTTGCTGGTGCAGAAGGATTTGCGATAACAGACCAATCTTGAAATCCTAAATGAACATCATCTGTTAAGGTACTTACAAGAACATCATTAATACTCCAACCTACACCATCTTCATATGAAAGAATTTCTCCAGCTTGTAAAACAGCATCAGTACTGATGGTATATTCTGTGCCAGATACATCTTTTTTAACTGTTACAGTATTAGCTGTTGAAGCATGGATATTCCTTATAAATATAGATTTTATTTGCCTCACCGTTCCAACAGAGGGTGTAGCTACGGCAGTGGTTGTTGTTGCAGAAGTTATTTTATCTTGACTACTACTTGGTGTAGCTGAAGTAGCTGCTATAATATCAACCCAATTTATTTGATAATCAATATCTGCTGTTGAAGTTGTTGTTATTTCTAATGTGTCTGTATTCCCTGTTAAAAAAATCATATTATAAATTTAATGTAGCTATAGAATAAACCTGAGCAAAACTTAATCCACCACCTAAAGAACCTTCTATAATATTACCAGAAGTATCGACATTTAAAGCATATGCTGGGGTTCCTGTTATTGTACCTCCTCCATAACCTTGTGCTTTAATTTTCTTATTCTTATATATAGTGAAGGCATCTCCAGGAGTAACACCAGCATCTTGTGAACTACCTACGTTAAATACTCTATCAGCTAAAGTACCAGCAGGAGTATAATCTGTTCCATAATTACCAACAGACACTTCACCAATAGCTCTTGCAAAATTTCCAGCACCTAAAGATATGGATGCTACACCACTTGCTATACTAGATGCTCCCATAGCTACTGAACCATATTGTCCACTTGCTGCTGATAAATAACCTGTTGCCAAAGAACCATAATCACCAGAAGCCACAGGCCCTTGACCAAAGGAAAATGAAGCTATCCCTGTTGAACCTGCTGAAGTACCACCTGCAAAAGACGAACTGTTAGTTGAATATGTATTTTTACCTATTGCTGAAGAATAAGCGTAATTAGCTGTTGTACCATCTCCTTGTGCAAATGAATACACTCCTGTCGCTGATGCTGTACTACCAAGAGAAACATTTGCAATAACACCAAAATAAGCTGCTCTTATAGAATTGATTTTTATAGCAAAATCATAATTATCAATAGTACCAATCCAATTACCATTAGCTCCAACAGTATTACCTGTTAATTGCCACCCTGTTCCAGTTATTGTAGATACATCTCTATATTCTACCTTCTTATCTATGCTATTCCATGTAACGAGTTTATCTTCTGTATTATCATTAGCAAGAATATCTAAATATGGAGTTCCTGCCAAATCAACAAAAAGTCCCTGTAGTGTTCCAAGAGATGTGCCAGATTTAAGGGAAGCTCCAGTTTCATTTACTAGAACCTGAGAATAAAATGTCCCAGTTTCTTGAGCATATATTTGAAAATAACCCTCAGAAGTAACTGTATCCACCTCACCTTCAATACCTCCAAATAATATATTTCCTGTACTATCAATTAATACTTGATAACTACTCCCATTGGTTAATTTGGAGAGAGAAGAAAAAGCATGATTATTTACATCTCCAACACTATGTAAGATACTACCATCTTGAATTAATACAATATCATTAAATTCTGTCCCTAATAATGAAAAATCAAATCCACTGTAATTTATTGTGGTATTTTGTAATAAACTTCCTCCCAGTCGTATATTAGTAGAAGTATTTGCTGTTAAACCATTGTCAGCTGTAACACCACCAATATATTGTGGAATATTAAGGACATTAGCTATTAATGTGGCTGGCCCTGAAGTTCCTGTTGTAGTGAGAGAGGTTATACGATTTATATAAGCTGTATTCCAATTAGTTTGTTCTGTAGTTGTTGGAATAACATATCCAGCAGTTAAAGAAAGGGCTAGAGTTCCAGATGTAGTTATTGGACTTCCAGTTATAGATAGTCCTGTTGGAGTCGTCATAGCAACAGAAGTAACTGTGCCAGAAGCTGTGGGAAGAGTTTGCCAAGAAGGAATTCCTCCTACTAATGTTAATACCCTTCCATTTACACTAACAGGAAGTTTTGAAAGAACATTAGGAGCAGAAGCATATATAATATCTCCTGTAGAATAGGAAGTAAGTCCTGTTCCTCCATGTGTTGTATTTAATGTACCCTGTAATGTTAATGTTCCAGAAGAAATAATTGGACTTCCAAGCCATGAAAAACCCGTAGCTCCACCAGAAGCTGCTACAGAAGTAACAGTTCCAGCTCCTACATTTGCAGGCTCTATAGGAAAATCATACGTTAGCTCTAGCTCATCTGTATATACCATTCCAGCTGTGGAATGAGAAACAGTGACAACATTAGTTCCGTCTGTAGTTATTAATGTGGGAGCTGTGTAGTCATATAAAGTTATTCCTTTGGTTACATTAATAATATATTGCACCTTAGAAATATCCACAATTTGAACATCTCCAAAGACAATCTGTTTTGTTGCAGGATTAAAAGAATAATTATATAAACGTGCTACCAATGTACTATGTTATAATATTTTTGTATCTCTTCTTGTGGACAAGGAGCAAGGACATTACTTCCTTGGTCTTTTTCCCAATTCCTTAATTTTTTAAAGGCAGATTCACTATCTCCTCCAGAAGAAGTTTTATAAACTCCATCATCTCCTCCCCACCAATATAAAAAAGTCTTTTCCCCTAAAAATGGCTGGTATATTTTTTTCTCATTAGTTAAGGGCATTATCCATTTATGGTGATATGATGCTGTAACTGGAGACATTCCGTATTTTAATAAATGGTCTTTATTTACAAATATTGAAGGCTCCATCACTCCATGTTCTTCTCTAACTGCTTGTCCTACATATTTAAACCAACTTTTATAGGGTTTATAAGCTAATTGATTATTTTGTAAAGCTTTTTTATATCCTTCCACACCTTTAGAGAGATGTCTGGGAGAATAAAAATCATCTGTGTCCATGAATGTACAGAGCTCTACATCATCAGGAATGAAAGTTAGAGCGTCTTGGAAAATAGTTCCTGTATCTTTATATGGTTCTCCCGTAGCAAGTTCTTTATTATTATTAATAAGAATTATTTGCTTATTAGGGGGAAGTTCTATAGGGGCTAGTGTGTATTCCTGAGGACCATTATTATATAATAATAAAACAGACGGGCCTTCATAATCCTGTAATAAATACATTCTTATAATCCTTGTAGCACACCTATATCTATTATAGAAACCTGCTATTGCACAAACCTTCATATTTAGTTATTTAAAATATTTTATAATTTAAACCTATACCAAGAGTTAATTGATTTTGTATACCTAACTTTTTTGTGCTGAAATTATAACTTATTGGAGAGTAACCTGCCTGTATGCCAATTCCTATTTTCCTTGGTTTTGTTTTCTTTGTAAATAAATTAGGGTCTAAAGAAGCTCCTTCCAGGGAAGTTACAGAAAATCCTGGGTAGTTACTCCTTAAAAATATTTCTGGTTCTCCTTTGTCTAAATTCTTTATTCCTGTAACAAAGGAGACATTCATAGAATCTTTAGTTATAAATCCTTTTGTGCTCTCTGTAAATGTGTCATATTCTGTATACCCTGATATTGCTCTGGAATTTCCTTTGGAATATGTAGTGTCATAATCAAAATTAGCTATGATTTTATCATCATCTAATGTAGTGTATGCCCAAATTTCTGTAGTATCATGTACTATCTGTACACCCCCTTTAATTATTGTAGTTACTTTTCCTTTTGTGTTTTTTACCTCTTGAGCTAAATCTTGACTAAGCTTTTCCAAATTACTCACTTTATCTACCAAGAAGGCCAATTTATTGTATTCAGGTTTGTCATCTTTGGTTTTTACAAGACGTATTGTGTCATTTAAGGCACTAATATTTTGTTCTGCTACCTGAAATTTCTTTTCTGCTATTCTAGTTTGTCTACATTGACGTAAACTAAACAATATTAATACTAATATAACTCCTAATAGAATTATATTATTCTTCACCCACGTTATAGTTTTCATTTTTTAAGTATTTCTAGTATGGTTTTAATATCCTTTTTAACTATCCCTTCAATAGCATCAAATCTCTTCATATACATAAGGTCTTTCTTGTATATATCAGATTGCAATTTAGAAAGTTTTGCTACAGTGATACATAAAACTGTAGCAAATGTTATCATTATAGCTGAGGTTATATATAATTGCATTAGTGATTTCCTAATATAGTGATGACAAAAGATGCTAGTCCAATTAATAAAGAAAGGATTAATAAACTTCTATGTACTCCTTTCCACTCACTTATCCATTTCTCAACAGCAATAAGCCTCAATTCATGGTCAGAAAGTTTTGTTGCTTCAAGTTTTTCAAAAGCAGAAATCACTCTTTCTAAACTTTCTACAACATAATCTACTTTACCATCCAGACGGTCAATTTTCCCATCCAGTTTTATAATTTCTTCCCTCTCTGTATTAGCTTGTATAGGCATATTTTATATTAAACTATTGATGTAATAATTCCATTTGTTACTGTCACAGTCTTTGCATCTGCCGTTGTAAACGTACCTGATGCTGCTGATTGTAAAGCTATTGTACCATTTGCATCTGGTAAATTAACACCACGATTTCCAGTAGAAAGAGTTCTTAATGTAGTTTTATTCAAACCTGTACTGTTTCCTAATATTAAATATCCTCCCTGAAGAGTACTTCCACCAACAGAAGCCAATTCCGCACCTTCAAAAGATTTGATATTTATACCAAAATCTGAACTACCACTTGGGGTATTTACAAAATTAAGAGTATGGCCATTTAGATAAACCACCCTATCTGTTAATAATGTACCATCTGAATTATATATATTAGCACCACCAACAGTGGGAGTATATATAACATAAGCTGCTCCATTCCAAGTCCACTGACTTCCGTCTACAGTAGAAACATAAATAACAGTGTCTAATTCTGGAGTATTTGGAGAAAATGTTGTTCCTCCTGTATTTGGGTCTGCATTTACAGAGAAATTCACTGTAGCATCAAAAACAGGATTAGCTCCTTGTCCTAATAAATAACAAACATTCTTAAATAAAAATCTAAGGCGGTCATTAATACCTCTATCATCTAGATATTTTGTTGGAGTATATTTACAGATATTCATATTATTAATTATTTAATTGTTGCCATATAGTTCCATTATATCCCCACCAACCTTTAGTTGTAAATGTCACATCTGTATTAGTTACATATAACATAAGTCCTTCTGCTGGTGAAACTATAGCACTTGCTTGGGCTGCTGTCATTCTTGGGGGTAAAAATCCCTGTGTAGTACTCTCAATAGTTAGTTTAGAACTTGGTATATCTGTAGTAGTACCAAACAAAATATTTTTACTAACTGGACTATAAAACCTTATGTCTCCTGCTCCATCTCCTAAAACTACAGTATTTGACAGGGCAGGAGTTGAAGCAAAAGTAAGAGTTTCAAAAATACCTACTATAGTATTGTGAGTTCCAGTTGTTATCCCTTTTCCAGCCCCTACTCCAAGTCCAGTATTAAAACCTCCAGTAGTAAGACTTGTAAAAGCATTTGCACCAATAGCTGTATTCCATCTGGCTGTAGTTAAAAAACGTAAAGCACTTGCTCCTATTGCTGTATTATTACCTGCTTGTGAAACAACATCTGTATCAACATAATTAGTCATTGTAAATAAACCAATAGCAGTGTTCCAACCTTTATATGTATTATTTTTTAATGCTTGATAGCCAATAGCTGTATTCCAAGGACCAACTGTGTTATTCTTTAAAGTTTCAAATCCTAAAGCAATATTTCCAGCTATATCTCCACCACCACGTCCAACAGTATGACCATTTATAGTCATATCATCATTTGTAACTACTTGTCCATCAATTGTTTGTAATGTTCTTCCTCTTAAAGCTAAATATTGTTGATGCATGTCAATTGGCTTAGACATCATTATCAAATTACCAACTCCTGACAAAGAAAAAGTATAAGCAACAGAAACAAAACTACCTAATTCTTTCACCCATATTATACGTCTCCATAATTTTGTAGCATCAGGTGTTCTTAAAGTCCAATTTATTCCATCAGGCGATACCATTACTCCTTGTGCATCACTGTCATTAACAGCAGCAAACATTCCTAATTCATGACTCCAAGCCACATCGAGCCACTGAGCATCTAATGGAGTATCTCTGAGAGTCCAATTTATGCCATCAGGAGAAGTCATAACTCTTTGACCAGGATATGCTGTAACCGAACCATAGTAAGAAACAGCAACTAATAATCTTAAATCTTCACTATAACCAATTCCTTCCCAACTTGCTAAATCACCTGGGGTTTCTCTTAAAGTCCATGTGATTCCATCGGGAGAAGTCATAATTTTACTGCCTGCAATACCACCAGTTGCGCTCACTACAAATAAACCTAATTCTGGAGCATAAACAATATCACTCCAAGCTCTGTCAGGAGTAGTTCTGGCAGTCCATGTAATACCATCTGTGGAGGTCATTACTTTATCTGTAAACCCTGTTGTGTTGGCAACAGCTACAAACATTTCCTTTTCATCACTCCAAACAATACTTCTCCATTTATAATCTCCTGTACTTATTCCACTTGTCCATGTAATACCATCTGGTGAAGTCATAACTCTATTACCTGTTCCTGTACCACCAACTGCTGCAAATAACATTAATTTTGGTGACCATGCAACTCCACGCCACTCCTGTGCTGGGCAAGTTCGTGCTGTCCAATTTTGACCGTCAGGTGAAGTCATAACACCATCTGCTGTAGCTCCATGTGATACAGCAACTAATAAGCGCAATTCTGGTGACCACGCCAAATTAACCCAAACCCTATCAATTGGAGTGGTTTGTACATTCCATGTTTTTAATAGTTCTTCAGAAACTGATTCGTTTAATACATCCTGATTTTCTAATTCAATTATATCTGTTGTAACACCTAAATTATCTAATCCTTGTTTTAATAAGGAAATATAATTATACTTACCATTTTTTAAAGGAAGTAAATTACCAGGAAGGAAACAAAGTGTTGAAAGGTCTTTTATCATGTTATTAATTCTTTTACAAAGGTATGAAGTAATTTTTAATTTTCCAAATCGTTTAATGCTATAGCTGGCAAGTATTACCTCATAGCTCTTGCAGCCTCAGAAGTTATAATTCCCCAGTCTTTTGCTCCTTCTGGGTCTATAATAGGGAAAAGCTCATTCTGAAATTGTGCTGCTACAGGGACAATATTAAAGAAATATTTTAATGTATGGGCTTTGTCCATAGCTTCTTCATCATCTTCTATATACCCAAATAAATCTTTCTTAGCTGTCTTTATTGTTTTTTCCACCTTAGAAATAAGAGAGAGGGACGGAAACAGACTTCCTCTTGTAATACTCTCAGCAGAAGTGGGAGAATAATAGAACCACATCTCATCTGATATTTTGTTAATTGCCTTAGCCCAGAATTTGTACCTATTCTTAGCCAAAAGGTCATCATCATCTGGAGGAGCAGCAGCTTTTGCAGCTACAACAAGTCCTATTAAAGAAACTAGAATAGCAAGTTCTTTCATTTGAGAAGACAATTCCTTCCTCACCATATCATAGAATTCTTCATCAGAAATTGTTAATTCCAGTCCTGTCTTTTTGTAATAATCCTCCCTTTTCTTATCAACCATTGCTTTCATGATTTCTATTCCTCTTGGAGTAGCTCCTATAATATCTCTTATTTGTAAAATATTTCTGGCTCCCAGATGAGAAATAGTTTTCATAAATAGGCGTGTTCTTCCATATTCCCATTGATTGAGAGAAACATTCTTTTTAATATCTAATGTCCTGAGAGCCACCTGTTTAGGTATCCAGTTCTTAAACATCATAAAGCTTTTCACTAAAATATCCTGCCTATATTTAGCAGAATTCTCTGTAGACATTTGTCCTGTTATTTTTCTACCATATTCTACTACAGAAGTACGATATTTAGCAATAGCCTCTTCAGATACTCCTGGGATTTCCAAAAATCCCTCCTTATTGAATTTAGCTATTTTAGACAGGGAAGAAGTTTCTTTTAACTCCTTAATTTTATCTGCCAGTTCTCTTTCTTTCTGTTTAATAGAAGAAGGGTCTTTATATCTATTCTTATATTCAGGAAGAGATAGGAGATGTTGTTTAATATTTACAATTTCTCCATTTACCACCATAGCGTTGTCATTAAAACTCTTGGCATTTGCCAATTGAATTAACATATCAGGGTATTGGTTGGTGGACATCATAAACTCTTGAAATGTCCATGTCCCAAGCCATTTAGCTGTGGATTGTTTTATAGCTATTTTCCTTTGTGCTGATTTAACTATATCATCATTTAATGGTATTACAAGGTCCATAAGACCTTTTTCTATATTACCATCTTTGCCAAGAAGAGCTCCCATTACAATTTTCCCCTGATTCTTTTGGAATTCTGGCCAATTGTAATATAAGCCTGCATTAACAATTGCCTGCATGTTATTACCTACAAAGTTAGGGATTGCCACCATAGCTTTTAAACCAACAGCAAGGGATTGGGTTAATATATTTCCTTGTGTTAGAAGCTTCTTGGCAGAAACAGCTTTGGCTTTTTTTTCTTCCTCTGTTCCTTTTGTTACACTGGAAGCCACCTTATCAAAGAATGTATTGGAGCTTTCTCTAATTCCATAAATATTCCATTCTGTGAGGTCTTTTAGAATATTAGCATTGTTTTCATTCCCTTTAAATTCTTTAGGGCCCTCTGCATCAAATATAACAAGTCCTCCTTCTTCCTCTAAATGTCCTTTAGCTCTCTCAACCATCTCATATGTAAGCATTTCCATCTCTAAGTCTTTAGAGGTAGAATACTCCTGTAAAACTCTTATGTATAATGGCACTACTTTTAATAGGTCCTTAGAAAGAGCTTCTTCTGATTTATTGGTTTTGGTGAATAGTTTTGGAATACTCTTCTCTATTTCTCCTGTCTCAGGGTTTGTCTTTCCATAAGCCTGTTCTTGTGAAGCATCCACCTTGTACAAATCAGAGAATATATCCTGTAAAGTTCCTGTAGCTGAATTAGCCTGAGCAAGACGTTCAAACATTGTACCTGTGACAAGAGGGAAGAAAGCCATAGAATTTCCATTAGCTAAATAACCCAATGAAAATGCCTTTCTATTCATTTCATATAAATAAGAATGCATATCCAGAGCTGCTTCATTTCCTTTTTTACGAATATTTTTATATTCTTCTGTCCAATGTATACTATCTTGTGTAGTATCTTGTAATGGAATTAGATGTTTTTTTACTAGATTAGTGAACTGTCTGTCATTCCACCCTTTAAAATTATCAGAATATATGTTAAAAGTTTCTAATAGCTCTTCTGCATAATAGGCTCTTTTTTTATTGTTTTCCTCTATATCTGTTGTATAGTTTGAATCCCTTATAATCTCAAGTCTCTTATTAATAGTTTCTTCCAGCTCCTTGTTAAAGGACTCCTGGTTGATGTTGTCTTTAATAAATTGTTTATTTTGGCTGGCAATAGCATCATTAAAAGAGGTCCAGAATTCCTTCTTCACCTTTCTAATTAATTGATTACCATCTCCTATAAGCTTAAACAAATCTTTGCCATTTGCCAGTTTAACTAAAGCCGTATACAATTCTCCAAACTTACCAATCTCCTTGGCCACTATTTGCTTATCTCGACTCCTCTTGTCAAGAAGTCTTTTTACAGCTAAATTTACCATAGGAGAAAGGATACTTCCTCTCTCCAACATAGTGTTAAGCATTCCCTTCACTTCTTTTGTAGGAGAAAGAATATTGTCCACTCCCTCTTTTTGAGCAAGGAATGTTACATACTTCTTTAAAACAGCTAAAGCTTTCTCTTTTAATATACCAGAAGCTGTTGCTCCTACAGAAAGCTTATCTAATATTCTCTTTTGTTCTTCTGTGAGGTCTTCTCCATATTCAGAACGAAACACTTCGTCTATTCCAGAATATGTCTCAGCACTATGGTATACTTCCAGAAGTTCATCTAGTTGTTTTGTTAGGGTTTCTTCATCAACTCCTGTAAAGTCAAGTTCTACATATTTATCTAATACCTTTTTGGAGGAAATTATAAAATTATCCAAATCAGCTGCAAGAGGGTCAAAATTTAAAGCAACCTGAAGATTACGAATAGCAGAAGAGAGCTGTTGTAACTGCTCAATTTTCTGATATTTAGTAGAAGGGTCTTCTTTTCTGGAATACACTTTCTTATAATGAGCTTCCAGAGAGGCTATTAATTGGTCTATTTTCTTATTTCCAGAACTTTGTCCCACAGGAACAACAGGAAGAAGAGAGGTACGTCTTTCATTTTTAAAATTCACTTCTCCAAAAGTAACACTAACTAATTTAGCATCAGATGTAGTCTCCACATATTGAGCATGAATAGGAATGGTGTATGCATCAATTTTTTTTGCTCCATATTCGTTCCTTAAAGTTGTTTTATAATCCCCTAATTGAAGAGCATGTTGATTTCTTTTTAGAAATGTTTGGTCAGGTTTTTCAAGAAGAAACCCCATAAACTTCCAATCATATATTTTAATACTCTCGTCAGGCATTACTACCAACAAGTCAGTAGTAGAAGCCCTACCATAAAGTTCTTCTATCTTGCCAGTTTTTTTATTTTTAACTTTTGCAAATGGTTTGTCATTATATAACATTTTTTCCATACCAAACTTTGCTCCAGCAGGGAATTGGTCTAAAAAGCCTTGTTTAATTTCTCCTGTTACAGGTACTTTATACCCTAAAAGAAATCTCACCATGTCTACATATATATCATGAGCTATAAGAGAATTCTCAGGAGCTCTCCATTGGTCTTTGGGCTTGAGGGTTCCATCTGGGTTTAAATTATTTTCTATAATAGCCTCTAAAGCCTTATGTCCATTTGTACCAGACATAGCTTTTTGAGCCCACTTTTTCTCTTGGTCAGGGGTAGGGTTGGCAAAATAATCTTTCCCACCATTTCTTTTAATATTTTCTCTATCTGCCCAAGAAGTAGTACGGTCTGTTTTTACTTCTTTTCCATTAATATTAACTGTATAATAACTACCATTATCTTCTCCATCTAAACTAGGGGAATCAGGGTGTTTTATAAGCTGGAAATCTTGTATCTTCTTATTAATTTTGTCAAATATTGTCTCCTTAGGAGCTTCTGCTGTTTGTAGGAATACCTCTCCAGCTTTTAATATCTCCTGTGCAAATTCTTCATTCCCTTCAAAGAACCCGTCTATAATAGTTTGGTAGGTTTCTGGGTCTTCCAGTTGTTCAGAGAACATTGTTACTATCCCCCTATACCTTCCTTGTTTGTAGGCATTATTGGCAGCCATTCCATATATTCCTTTTGGAGCATATGCCATTATCCTGTCTGCCAAGTCTTTATAAGGAGCTTCTAGAGAAGACGTGTCCTCTATCCTGTCTATTTCTTTTACAGCCTCCTGGAAAGGATTGAATTCAGCCTTTCCTATTAAAGCCAAGAAGAAATTCTTTATCTGGTCCCACCAAGAAAGAGTTTGTGCTAAAAGCTCTGGTTTCTCTGTTGCTCCTTCTACATCTCTAATCAAATATTCAGCAAGGATTTTTCCTATTGCCTCTTCCTTGATTTTAAGAATGTCAGGAGAGCCATCCTTAAGAACATACCTTTTAGAGTATTCATTAAATATTTTCTTGTAATAGTTGAATGTTCCTATTTTGTTCATCATCTGCTTGAACAGCTGGGAGTTTGTCTGCTTAATTATAGCTACAGCAAAGTGCATAGCTTCCTCTGTTAAAGCCACCCCTTCTTTTCCTTCTGCTATTCTTATAACATCATTCAAAAGATTTGCCTGTCCATTAGCATCTATTTTCCTTCCCCCAAGGTCATATTGTGGAAGAGTTTGCTTAGTAACTCCCACACGCTCAAGCCATTTATTGACTAGGGCCAATGTCTTTGTAGAAGCTTCACTTCCCTCTGTTCCAGGAGTTTGTTGATAAATGTTATCCTGTTCAACGGAAAATTCTCCATTATTAAAAACGGATTTAATTTGATTTGGTTCATAAACCACCACATCAGCTGCACTGCCTGTATCTTTTATGTTAAAACGACTTATTAAGCCGTCCATATCTTTTGTTTTAACATCTGTATACATTTGAGAAATGTTATCTTGCCTCCTAGGACTTCTAACATTTAAAAAGACAGCATACCTATTCTTGCCAAATCTTTTCAAATCAAATGTGGAAGAACTGAAATGAAAACCCTTTGCCCTACCTTTATTATCCTTATCAATTTTTTTAACATCAAAAGTATCATGCTTGCTATCACTGGCATGATGCATTAAAAGTGGTTCTCCAATATCATTTACAATCCTAGAAGCCTGTTTAGGAGTATTAACCCAATCTCCAAACCAATTAATAAATTCTGGAGATGTTAATTGATTGTAATATACATCAGCTTCCTCGTCTGTATTTACAAGTTTTCTAATGTCATCCCAAGTTTTACTTTGGACCTCTTCTCCTGTTATTGGTGATATGATAAGTCTACAACTCATAGTTTTTATTTACAAGGGCCTTCTTTAAACCCTAATTTATTTTGAATTTGTTCTGTAGGAATAGATTGTTTATATAAAATAATATTTTCTCCAGCTGTCATAATACTTCCTTTAGGAGAAAGTCCTGTTACAGCAGATTCTATATCCTGTTGAGCTTCTAATAACCACCCCTCTATTCTAGCCTTTTTGTCTGTATGTCCCCTAAAGATAAAATTTTCTATTTTTCCCTGTCTATCTTTAGTATAAACTAAGTCTCCATCTTTTAAAGTTTGTTTATCTGCTTCAAAATCTTCTTCTGTAGGAGCAGATTGTGGCAAAGGTACGACATTATTTGTTAATGGCGTGTTAATTTCTCCTTGCATAGCTCTTATTACTTCTTCTGGGGAAAGTTCTGCTTCCTGCTTCACTCCTTCATTACTAAATACTGATTGGCGAATGTTGGAATAATGCTCTTGTCCTTTATAACCATCTCCTAAAGGATTGACAGCATAATAAATTGCATATTGATTCTCTGGGTATTTAACAGAATAAGCTTTAAGAACTGGTTTATTTGTTGTTGGATTTATTAGTTTCTTTAAAAGCCAGGTTTTACGCTCTTTTCCCTTTCCCAATGTCATAGTGGCAAAATCAGAAGAAAAACTTCCTGATTTAGTAGACACTTTAAAAGCTCTAAAATTTGTATTTCCTCTGGAAGAAGCATAAGAATTTAAAGGAGCAGAAACAAACTCACTCTTAATGATTGCTTCATCTTCCCCAAACTCATTCATTTCATATTCAATCTTAGGGATTAATTTAGGGACAATAATAGGGTCTTTCCAATTGTTCTTGTAGAAAGAATCTGTTTGTATGAAAGCTTTTAAAAGCTCTGGGTTTGAAAGGGACTGTATGGCAGGAAGGATAAATGCTTTAAATGTTTCCACAGGCAAGAGCTCTGTAAAAGAAATTGGGGATTTAGCAATACCACTCTGTAAGAATGCCACCCTAGCCAGTTTACCATATAGTTCTTTCATTACAGGAGAGAATTGAAGCTCCTGCATAGCAGCTATAAATGTATTCTGTTCAAAAGCTGTCGTTCCTTTGTTAAAGATTTTAATTGTCTTTGTAGAAGTTGGAGAATCCTTGTCTTCTGTTATGAAAGAGGAAAGCACTTTAAAAGGATTGTTAGGCATAGCCTCCAATTTATTCTTCATCTGTTCCAACAAACGGGCAGCAGAAGTTTCCTCATCTATCAACAATTCTTTAATCCTTTCATTAAGTCCCGTAGAAGTTTGTGACAGGAAGTTAATAAAGCTCTGCTCTACTTTTCTAGCTGCTTTAACAAACTCCAGGTCATTCATTTTCTTTCTCTCTGCTAAAGTTTCTATAACAGGGAATATGTAAGGGGTGATTCCCTCATGTATAAATTTAAAGAATGAATTGGAAATCAGCCTTGTAGCATCTCCTATTCTGGAAGCTATAGGTCCAACAAACGTATTTTTAAGAGAGTCTTCAGCAGATGAAAATATATTATTAGTCTCAGCATCTTTTGTTTTTAAAGCTTTTCTAATATACAAATAGGGGTCAGAGAATTTGGCTGTGTCATAATTTGTAGCCTGTGACAAACGGAACAAATTAGAAGCCATTACAGAATATTTGAGATATTCACTCAAAACAAAATGCTGGAAGGCATTCTCTTCCTGTGTTAAAGAAGCATTATAAAACTGGTCTATATTGGTTTTTAATAGAGATTCTAGCCCTTTAGTTGGAAAATCATTTGGAATTTCTTTGTTTGTAGGAAATTGTTGTAAAATTTCTGCTAAATTATCTTCTATAAAAGGGTAGGATTGTCCATTTCTTTCAAGTTGTTTATTATATTCTCTTATAATAGGCTGGTTCATAAAATACACGGTGGTATCTGTTGGAACTCCTATACGCTCAAGAAACATAAATGTACCAGCATTGTCTCTAGTTACTCCTATTTGAACAAGGAAAGGGTCAGCAGCAATATCTACAAATCCGTTAATAAATTGTGATATTTTGTCTGATATATAACGTCCAGCCCTGTCTTTAGCTAAGGAAATTGTTTGGTATGTCTTTCCTTTTATTTTAATAGAATTGGAAGGAAGGTTTACAGTAGCATCTCCAATAAATCCCCTCTCTATACTATCTTTTAATTGAGATATTTTAGAAGGGTCAATGATAATAGCTGTCTTTTGTGATACAGCATTTTGTGTTTGTGCAGAAGCTGCTATTCCCACATTACTCTTACCAGAGATATACATATGGCGAAGAGTGTTCATGTATGTAGGGGAAAGAATACTTCTTATAGCTCCTTGTCCAAACTCTTTCTGTGAAATAATCTCTAACACTTCCCTTAAGTTCTCTAATTCTTTAGAGTTGTTAGGAACTACTAGTCTGTCAAAGTTTTGTGGAAGAGAAAGTATTTGGTCTAATGTCCTAAAGTATTCATTCTCAAGGGATTGCTTATACAACTTCTGAGCAAGTTTTTCGTCCTTATTTAAATCTTCTTCAATCTCTTTATTAAATTGTTTAATTTCCTCTTTGGAATATTCCTTATTTTCTTCTGTGTAATCTTGACGTACATCATCATTAAAGAAGGCTTCCACTCTATCCTTGCCAGAAAGCTCAAGAATCTTCGTTAAATAATCCTTAGCAATCTCTCTGAATTTAACAAGAGCTTCTTCTCCTTGTCCATAATAGGGAACAACAGCAAGTTCCCCTATAGAATTTATATATACATTCTTAAGGTATGTATTCAGCTTATCCACGTCAAAATCACCACCAGATTTCTTTGTTAAGGCTTCTGGAACAACAATCATATCTCCAAATTCTTCTGGAAGGAAAGCTTTTACACGGAAATTCTCTATAGAATTAAGCTCCTGTGTAGGAATACGAAATCCTATACCAGAAAGAAGTTCTTTACTATCAGGAGAATTGTTAATATAATTTATTAACTCCTCATTTGTTAAGTCACGGAGTGACGGTATTTGTCTTATTTTTTTAGCAAACCAATTTGGCAACATCACCTCCATCCAAGGTTCTTCTTTAGTATAAAACTTCAGACCAGCAGCTGTATATATTGTCTTTCCTCCTTTAGAGCTTTTAACAATTCTTTGTCCTGCAACTTCCCATCCACTACCAGATACCTGAATTTTAGCACCACCATTAACCTTAGGAGCTGAAATATATTTAGAGACATAAGAGAATATAATACTCTTTATTTGTTCGTAGTTTGTTAAAGCTTCCAGAGGGATTGCGAAATCCTCTCCTTCCATCTGTAAAGCTTCTTTAATATTATCATTAAGTTCTCTACGTGTAAGTTCATCCTTAATCAAAGCTAGAAGTTTCTTCTTAGAAACAGTTCCGTCCTTGTTAATTCCTATTTTATCAAGAAGTTGTTGATAACCATTCTCAATCATAGCAACCCTAACAGATTTCTCTTTAGTTACCAGAGTGTATATAGGAGAAGCTTTAAGTTTTTCTTCTTCCGATAGAACATACCATTGGTCATAATCTCCCTCATAATCAATTGGAAGTCCAGCATTTAGGAGGTTGACAGTGTTTAATTTCCCTGTCTGGCTTCCCCATGTTTGACTCTTCTCATCTCCCCCTGTTTCCACCTGTATACCAAACCATTTAAATGGAACTTCCTCTATAGAAGAGGTTTTATATGCTTCTGTAGAATATATACTATCTGTGCCTTTTACCCCCACTTTTCGTCCACTCTCATATATAATATAACCAATCTGGTTATCAAGCATCCTTTTATATTGCAATGCCCAATTAGTTCCTCTCACAGCTGCATATGTAATAGCTGCAATGGAATATTTATCTAATATAGGACCATTTTCATTAAAGCCAGATACAATTGGTTTAAGGGGAGAAAACCTAGAGAGTTCTTTTGGTTGTTCCAAAGCTTCATCATGTTCTCTTAAAGCCTTGTCTGTGTATTTATACAAGCCATCTTTTGCCATTAAAAGACGGTCTTGTGCTGTTAAATATTGGAAATTCTCCTCATCTTTTGTAGACCACCTAAAGCCATTCTTAATTCTCATTTGCTTATAAGCAACAAGAGTGGAAATTCCCTGTCCATCAGAACCATTAATCTCCAAATAACCAGGAAGGTCATTAGCTGAAAATACATCAGAGGTGGAAATAGTTTTTAAAGAATTCCTGTACAACAAATAGCCAGGGTCTCCAACTTTAAGCTTTACGCCTGCAATTGTATGGAACTCCTTGTTAGCTTGAGCATCAAATTCTGGGGTGTCATAAAGAGCCTGTTCTCTTGGAGACAAGAAACTTTTATACCTCTTTGTAGCAGCCTTATAAGCAGCAGGGTCTCCAAAGAACATTTTCTGAATTTCTATGTTATTATACATAAAATTCACTGTTCTCTCCATAATAATTTGCTCTACCTGCTCTAATGAAAGATTATCATGTTTCAAACTGTTACTTTCAGCATACTTTTGGTCAAGCCCTGTCCATTCATATTTACCATTACTCTTAGCCTGTATAACATTATAATCTGTTAATTCCTGAAACTGTTGTGCAGCTTCGTTAAATACAAAATCAGAGAAAGCTTTGTCAAATTTTTCCTTATCCAGCCCATCTTTTAACATAGAGAACAGACGCTTAGAGCTACCTCCAAGTATTTGTTCTCCCTGATAATAGGAATAGAATTGCTCCAGAGCAGCATCTGTTAAGCCCAAATATTTGTTCTTAAGACCAATCATCCATTCTGTCTGAGAGTCAGCAGGAATTAAGAGGTAGTAGTTCTCATTAAGGTTTTGATTGATGGCTTGCATCAATTTCTTAGCCTTAGAAAGTTTCTCTGTAGGAACATTCTTATCTCCATCTCTGGTTACAATACCTTGTATGTATTTGATTAACAGGTCTTTATGTAAATTAGTTCCCTCCTGATTGTACAAAATATTGTTTATATAATCAGAGTCTTTAGAATATTGCTGTGTTAAATGTGGAAGGTCTTGGAAAAGCACATCCCTGTTAGGGGCTGCATTAATATCGTTAGCCATCCTTGATACAGAATTTGTTTGGACAAATGTCTGCCTGTAGTTTCCCTGAAGGTCAGAGAACACAGAGGCTGGAACAAGATTTTGTGTCTTTAGGAATATTTTGAATATCTTGTCTAATGGCCCCTTAATTTGTAATTTATACAAAGAGGTGACATCTGTTTCTCCAGATATTTGTTTCCTCATAGAAGAGACAGCATCAGCTATATCAGATTGGTCTTCCTTAGACATATTTGCTATTTGCTCTGAAGAGAAATTAATTCCTAATACAGAAAGGTATTTATACCTCTGTGTAGGACCTGTTGTGTCATGAGGAATAATGTATATCCCCTGTTTGTTTTTTGCTTCTGCGTCAAGAATGTATTTGTCGTCTTTATATGTAATGTTTGGAAGACTTTTCAGTCCAGAAAGCCAATCTGTAGAAAGTTGTTTAACTGCGTTGTCTATATCAGCAGCTCCTATAGATGTAGTTCCATCCTCATTTATATATGTATTTAGAGCAATAGGTTTTTGCTTTGCAAATGTAGAATAGAATTTAATTCTAAGAGCCCAATCCTCTACAGACATTGTATCTTTTCCTATTCTAAGACGATTAAATATACGTACATATTCAGGAACTGCATCAGCCAATTTTCTTATTTTCTTTTCTTTTTGTAAAAGAGAATTTTCCGTAGACAATTGGTCAAGAAGGGCATTAAATGTTTTGGCATAATCAACCATCTTCTGCATCCTTGTGGAAGAATCTCTAATAGCTTGTATATCTTTTAAAGGCTGTTCTCCAATCACAGGAGCTCCTGTTGCTACAAATACACTTTCTTGTAATGTGGCAATCAACAATTTTATAGAGGCTGGAGCATTCTTCTTTCCATCCCATTGGAATGCATCTGCTAAATACGATTCATCCTTAGAGGTGTTTTCACGGTCTTCATCCTCTTTTGTATTTTCATTCTCCTGTAAGATTTTGAAGGTTTTCAACAACTCTCCAGAAGCTGTAATAATATCCCCCCAATTATCAAATATACTTGTAACTATAGGGAACAATTTATTATCAATATCTGGGACAGACATTCCCTGCTCCAACAAATCACTAAAAGCTGTGTAAGGAATTAGTTTCCCTGCCTCATCATATGTCTCACTATAATAATATTTAAGGGAAGCATTAATTCTGTCATAGATTTCTAAAGGAATTTTTCCTCCAAAATCAAGTTCATTGATTAATTTAGTGTCCCCCTCTTTATATATTTCCTGGAACACACTACTTACAACCCCTTTAATTACACTATCAGTATCAAGAGCATTAAAATCTCCTATCACCCTGGCATTCAAAACATTGGAGGGAACATTCTTAAATGGAACATTCTTATAATAAGCAGCATCCATTCTAGAGAATAGATTGTCCAGAGAATATATCTCTCCTGTTACAATTGATTTTAACCAATTGAACAAGTCTCTGAAGAACTTCCCTAACCAACTCTCAGCTGGAATTTCTGATGGAAGAGTTTCATATAACTTGAAGCTTCTGAATTCCTCTGCCATTTCTTCCTTAGCTTGGAAAATTGTAGCATCCTTATATTGTACAGTTTTGCCTGTCTCTCTGTCTACGAAAGTTCCTTTTCTATTATAGAACTCCTTGTATATTCTGGCCTTTTCTTGTTTATTTAAGAATACGTCATATATTCCCTCAAACAATTCGTGATAACCAGTTCCTTCCTCCATCCTTTCAGAAAGAGTAATGAGGGTATTTTGGTAAGAGCCCCATGCAAACAGTCCATTTCCAGCAGCTATTAAATTCTTAATAGTTTGTACAGAAAATGGAGAATTCTTTTCTATATATTCTTTTTCTTCCTCTACATTGGCCAAGGAGTAATTATAAGCCCCCACCACTCTAAAACCAGAGTCTCCTTGTGGACTCTTAGGTTGTTGAGCTTGTTTTGCTCTCCATTCAGCCATTTTTGCTCCTGTTTCTATAGGTTGTACTATTTCAGTAGGTCCTGTTACATCTAAATTCTCTAATGTAAATATTGGCCCTCCAGAAAAAGGGGCTGAATCATCAACATCTTTAAAAGCAGCTACATTAAATGTAGAGGCTGGACTTGTTTCTTCTGCAAGCTTCCTCTCATTTTCTGCTATTATATCGGCTAAAGTTTCTTCTTTTTCTGCCTTTTGTTCTATTACAGGAAGTTTCTCCTCTTCAATTTTTATTAAATTGAAATAAGCATATTTATTATTGAAATTCCTATCATTAGGAATAGCAGGGTCTATAGGACGTATTTTTGTAGATAGAGGAACTTCTTCCTTTGTACGCCCCTCAGATGATAATAAATAGTGTTGATAGGTGGGCCATTCTTTCTTTATAGAAAGGTCTGCGTTAAGTTCATTAAAAGGCTTCTTCTGCCTTAATAATGTATTGTTGACGTTATTGTATGCATTCTTTAAAAAGAACATAATATCAGCCTTATATGCCTCTACAGAAGCTTCTGTAAAAGGAACGGCAAATTCTTCTTCTCCAAAATATAAATTGCTTTTGTGGAAGTACATTTGATTACGAGCCACCTTATTTTTAACAATTTCGTCTTCCACCTTCTCATAAGGACTTTCAAACAAAATTGTTCCATGTAAAAAGGACATAAGATTGTTATCAAATGTTCCTGTTTCATTGGCTTTAGCGACAAATGCTTTTATTACATTATATAATGTATTGGCTTCCTGGTCTGTAAAGTTTCTGTTATTAGCATATTCCAGAATGCTTCCATTCTGTATCATAACACGTCCCTTAGGAATATTGATGGTACGATTTTGGTATTCTATAGTTCCTTTTGTGGAAACAACTAGTATAGCCTTCGCATTGTTTAATTGGTCTTCTGTAAATAGAGTGCCAGAGATATATTGTATTTCATCAGAGAACACAGGAATTCCTCTAGAAACATTTACAGCTTCTTGGGGAGATTGGTTGGTGTAGGATAGGAGTTCTGCTCTTTTAATTTCCCATGCTGCTCTCCATACTTCTGCTTGTTCTGGTGTAGTATTAGTGGTTGAATAGCGCAAGCCATAAGAGTCCTCTAAAGATGTAGAGGGCATTGCTGCATACACTATAGCATCCTGATTAATACTACTGGAAGTAGATTTTTCAAGCTCATTAACACGTTCAAGTATTGGATTGAGCACACTATCAGTTCCTAAAAAGTCTTTACCAAAATCTTTTTCCAGCTCTGTTTTAGATTCTGCATATATATCCTCTAGTCTTTTTAGTGCTTTCTTTTTTTCTTCCTGTGGAGTAGTTTTTTCAAAAACTGTCTCTAATTCAGATACTTCTTTATTATATTTACTTAAATATGGAAGGCCAGTTAATTTTTGTCCAAGGCCAGTTGATAAAGCATATTCAGAATATTTTTTATCATTTTTATATTGGTCGGTTTTTTGTACATCAAATCGCAAAGCAATCCCATCAGAAAAATTAATATCACTTCCAGACCCACCATATATACTATTACCGTATATATCTCCAGTCATTGAAGCTTTGTTATTTTCAATTGTATCTGATAATGTGCTTTTTAGAAAATTAGCCACTTTAATAGCCTCCTTAGCTGAACCTACGTATAAAGTAGCACCAGAATTAACAGTAGAATTATACCAAGTGCCTATACCATTTTGTAATTTAAAATAAAGTCCATTATTATATAAATGTTTTGCTACTCTAGCCTCATCTCCTTTTTTAAATTGAACATGTATTTTCCATCCTTTAGATGAATACTTAGAGTATTTTTCATTCTTAGAAGTTTTTGGGGTTTGATAATACCCATCTTTTCCATCTTTAAATGCTTCATCTATTAATTTATATTGTTCTTTATCAATGGCATCAGATGTAGCACCTTGTTTTCCAATTCTCTTTCCATTCTCATCTACAAAATATATATCATTACCATCTTTCTCAGAATATATAGCAAGAATTAATTCTTCTCCTTCTTTAGGAGTATAACCTGCTAAGTGCTTGTCTATCAGCCCTGTAAGTCCAAAAGCTGCTTCGTTGTTCTTTGTAACAAACTGAGCAATTATGTCTTTTTCATTAGGGAGAAGAGGAAGTTTGGAAAGGAACCTCTGATGCCTCTTGTCACTCTCTCTTGTTATAGGAGAAGGAGTGGTGGTTTTATCAAAAGCAATAGAAATAGAAGGACGAGCTTCTTGTCTTTCTTTAGCTGAATTGGTTTCTGCTTCTTCTTGTTCTTCAGGAGAGGCAGTAGTACTTCCAGCTGATTGTTCAGCTTTCTTGCCTTCATAGAAGAATTTAGCCATCATCTCCTTGTTAGCAAGGACAGCGGCCTCTGCTGCTTTCTGTGCTTTGAATTCTTCTGCTATTTGCTCGTATTTAGAGACAATAGCGTTCTTGGCTTTATACTGTTGTTCCAGCTCCTGGAGTTCTTTGTTCAGAGAGTCTAATTGTTCCCTAAGTTCTGACAAAGAACGCTCATTAGGAATAATATCAAGGTCATCTATTTGAGAGATGAATTCTTCCAGCTGTTTAAGGTCTTCCTTGTATGTTGGTTGGTTTTTAAGGAAATTGGGGTTGGCTTTTAGGAAGTCTACAAACTCCTGATTATCAGCGGATAAAGGAGCTTTAGGGAATTTCTTTTCAAATTGTCCAATAGCTTCCCTTGCCATAGACAAAGCTGTATCTAATGCTTTTTGTACATTATCAATTAAAGAGGAAATTTTATTAATAGAAACTCCTGTCCCTAAAATTAAATTCTCTATATCAGCTGTTTGCTGCTTCAACTCATCCAGGAAATCATTACTGTCTGTAGGAAGCTCATCTATATTAGAAGCAAGGTCTACAAAATATTCAAGGTTAAATTCCAATTCATCTCTTTCCCCTTCTAAAGCTTGTATCTCCGTTCTTAATACTTCCTGTAAATTAGAAAGCTTATTGGCAGCTTTAATTGCTTTATTAGTTGTTTGTTTAAAGTTGGCTCTTTTAGTGAGTTCTCCAGCTTTAATTTTTTGTTCCAGCTTTAAAAGGTCATTAGAAATATTCTCAAATTCAGAATACTTCTTCTGTAGCATTTCCTGTATAGAAGATAGACGTTTGCCTGTGTCATCTACTAAGCTTTCTAATATTCTTAAACGAGAGGTACGCTTGGCTTGTCTTCTACCATCTGCTTCTGCTGCATATTCTTCCAGGCTCTTTTGTTGAGCTGCTGTAAGAGTACCAACTTTAGAAATCATTGGTTGAGAGAAGCCTTGCTTAGGGACAAATTGGTCTCCTGTAACTTCTATACTCTTAATCTTACCATATTGGTCTTTGTATGTAAAGAGAAGAATTTTATCCTTCTGTGAGTATTGTAAACGGCCTTTCTGTTTTTTTCCTTTTCCAAAATTAAATTCAAACACATCATTGATGTGGTCAAAATAAAACTTTGCTTTTTTGTTATTCTGTAAATCAGAAACTTTTCCTAATTTATAAGAAACAAGAACATCTTTAGACACATTTCTGATTTCTCCTTTTCCATCTCTTATTTTAATAGTACCATCTTCATTTTCTCCTAAAATAGTAAGAGTTGGGAAACCATATACATCTCTTCCATTTTCATCTTTAGACACAGTATTTCCAAGATAGTATTCCACCCCAACCTCAATGTCCTCTTCCCCATCCTTTGTAGTAATTTTAATAGTGGGATTTTGTACAGGAGCTGTAGGTTCTTCTGATACTTCTTGGTAGTCTGTAGGGTCTTTGGCAATAGTGTTATATTCTTCAAGGAACTTTTGTCTCCTGGAAGTCATTTCCAATACATCTTCTAAGGCTGTTTTAAGGGAGTCTTTTTGGTCTACAGTTATTTGCAGAGCCTCTATTTGTTTAAATGGGTCTTCTGCTCCTTCTGTTTTGTCTATTGCTCCCTGTATGTCTATTCCTCTGGCTATAAGTTCCTGGGAAAGCTCTGGAATACGTTGGTCATAATCTGCTATTTTAGAAACAGCATATGCCATTTGGTCTATAACCTTTTCATCATATACTCTGTCCTGTGTTCCAGGTTTATATATTCCCCCATATTTTAGAGAGAGAGCTTCAAATGTAGGCTTAAGATTATCAGCGTGTTTTTCAAAATTATTTAAACGGGCATTAAATGTTTGTATTGTATCCGTTTCATTGGCATAGCCCTCTTGTACAAGCTTGTCTAGTCCTTGTTGTGTAGAAGCCTGTTGCCTTAAATTAGCAATATCTTCTTTTACAAGGTCGTACCTGCCATTCTTAATTCTTACAGCAAGGTAGTTGTGCATAAGGTCTGCCTCAATATCTTTAGAGGAAAGAATATCTCCTTGTCTTATAGCAGCTTCCTGCTCTTTCATTAAATTGGTTCCTCTGGCAGCAGCATCCTGCATGTCATTAAACCATTTTAAAGAGGCTGTGGAATTTAAAGAGGAAACAAGTTTATCTGTTGCTTGAGCTTCTGTTCCTCCTGTTCCTATAAATCCTCTGGCTCCAAGATTCCCTGTCTTACCAACTCCTTTACGGCTAATCCAGCCTGCCTGTTGCATACCTCCAGAAAGTCCTCCTAATAGAATACTCTCCATGCCCTCTTTAGAAGAAAGTTGTGATACTCCCTCATATAGAGAGTCTAGGAAAGAGGCTCCTTCTCCCCCATATTTTTTGTTATAATAGTCTTTTGTGCCTTCTTGAAAAACGAATTGTGCCCCCTCTTCAAAAGCTTCTGAACCAGAAAATCCCAGACCAGCTCCTTTATATGTAGCTCTGGCAGCTCTGCCAAACTTTGTTGTTGGGAGAGCTCTTTCAAATGTTCCTTCTGCTGTTCTGCGAATAGCTGCTGCTTCCCCTAAAGAGGCTGCTTCTGTATTGGCAATAGCTTTTGATGTAGAATATCTTGAGCTCAATATTCTTGGGAGCTGTATATAGTTTGTAGCTGACAACAGCCCTATATTCATAAAGAAACGAGCATTGCCCAATGAAGCAGCATTGTCGTTTATTTCTTTCATCTCCTGTTCATTAGGAGTTCTGAAATTCTTCTCCTGAAATTCAGCTATTTTAGCTTCCCTAAATTCATTAAGACCTTGAAGGGCTTCAATTCCTCCTTCTGTAGCAGCTCCAAATAATGAAGTGATTGTACGGTCAACTTGTTTAGCAGAGAGTTTTGGTAAACTACTTGTTAATATTTCCTGAAATTTAGCAGCTCTTGCAGCAGCAGGAGTAGCTGGAAGTACCTCATCTAGGGCCGTTACAACTTTAGATAATTGTGCTGCTTCAGAAAGCAGTCCAACTCCTTTCATAGCTGTAGAAATTCCTTTAGAAACTACACCACCAGAATATATAGCTCCTATAGAGAAACCAATATTTTTTACCAGTTTGTCCCAAAGAAAATTAGCTGTAAATAAATTATCTGGAGAATACCAATTGGCATTTGTTTCTTTAGCTGTGTAATAGTTTGGGAGAACATTCTCTGCCTCTTTATTCCATTTGTCTAAAGCTTGTGCAAAGTCATTATTATAAAAAGCATTAGCTTGTCCTGTAGCAGCTACAGCTCCAAGTCCAGCTACAAGCCCTACAGTTCCCTGTAGAAATGTTGTTCCAGCAAGGTTGAGGCCTTTTAATACACCATTAGCTGCCTTATCCCAATTACTCTGCATACTTCCATACAAATTCTCATTATCCCAACCTACAAGCTGTTTGTTATAACGTCCTGTTTGGTCTATTTGTAATGGAGAAATTAGTTGTGGGGTATATGGGTTTGCAGCCTTGTCTAAAAACAAAGAAGCCTGACCTCTCATAGAGGCAGACAATTCTTCTACAGACATATCCGCAGGAGCTTTAACACTTCCTGGCATTGTAATAGGTGGAAGTTCCACCATATTTCCAAAATTGGAAGAGGCTAATTTATTTTCAAACTCTGTATTTGGTTCTGGCATTATTGTTTTAATTTATCATAAAGAGTAACAGCTTTATCAACCCACTCTTTCTGTTTCATTTGATTTATAACAGACATTATTTGCTCTTCTGACATAGCAGAAGGTATTCCATATTTCTCTCCTACAGTTTCTCCAGGAATAATAAGAGGTGTAGAAGTTTCTCCCTGCTTAGGTTTTGCTCCCACCCACCACTTTAATGAATAAGTTCCATCTCCATTATTATTAACATGATATTTAACTACATAAGGCGATACTGGTCCTTGGTTTGCTTTAAATGCTGAAGCAAATCCACCTCCATCATCTGTAGTCATTCCATTGTTAAGGTCAAGGGAAGTTTGAAATTTCTCCCTAAACCCAGAGAATGTAGAACTTTCTGGCCAATGTTGTAAAATAACAGAGGCAGGAACAGGAATAGAAACTGATTCTCCTCCTCTTTTAATAGTAATACTTCCCTGTTGTGTTATAGGGTTAAGATAATGAGAATAAATATTTTGGTCAATTTCTCCTGGCTTTCCTGAAAGCATTGCTTCAAAATCCTTAAACTCTCCTTTTGTAGAAGAGGAGTTAAGGGAAGTGACAGCTCCTACAATAGAGGAATAAATATTTCTTGCCTGCTCTTTTGTTTTGGAATCTATTGTATTTAATGTTACATCATACCCAACCTCTGTAGATTGTTTACGTTTATATTCATTATCCTTAGCTTGTAATATATTAGAAAAAGTTGGGTTGGATTTTAATTTGCTTGCCACTTTTTGATATACCCCTACATTAGCGTAGGTGGATTTATCTGGAGCCACAAGTCCTCCTTGATTAGGGTCTTCTGAAGCTTGTCCTCCATATATCCCCATACCAGACCTCCATTGTTCTCCATATTTTTGTTTCAAACCAATTTCTGCTGATTCCCATCCTGGAGCTTTGGAATTTACTGTATAGGCACGAACAAAATCCTGAGCTAATTGCATGTCTCCAATATCCTCTTTTAGTGTTTGAGCTATTTGAGCTATTTGTGGAGCAAATGCTGCTTCTACATCATTCACTCTTTTCTGTGCTGCCTGTAGATTTTTATATGTTCCCTCTGCCCTTTCCATTATTTCTCCTGGTCTTCCATCTAAATTACCATTAATGTATTTATCCTTTGCTGCTGCTACAAGAGTTTGTGAAGCTAAATCAGCATCATATTTTGTAGCATAGGGTTTGCCTGGTCCTACATTTGGCACCCATTGATTTGTTAAAGGGTCTTTTATATATGGTTGAGAACCTGCTCCTGCAAGGGAATATGCCAATTCTCTCATTTCTTGTGTATATTTCTCCTGTGTCAAAGCAATAGCTTGTCTGGCTGTATTCTCATCTTTAACAGTTTCTGTTGGGTCTACAGCTGCTGGATTGATTATTCCCTCTAATGCTTGTTTATCTTTCTTATTTTTTTCTACGTCCAAAGAATATTTAAGCATATCCATCTGCTTATCCCAACCAAATTTTTCTCTATTAAAATCAAAAGTTCTCTGCCATTGCTCTGTTTCAATTCTGAATTTATTCTCCTGGAAGGAAGTTTCCCATAAGGGACTCTTTTCCATAGTTTGGTAGGTATATGCTCCTATAAGAGAAGAAAGAGTGCGCTGAGAAGTTATTGCTGATTTAACAGCATCTGGATTTGTCTGAAGAGCCTGAGCATATTCAGCCAGAGATTTTTCAGCATCTATATTAAATTTCTTAAGTTGTTCTATTTGAGCAGAAGCTTCTGTATTTCCTGTTGCTGCTTTTGCCTGAAGATTAAGAATAGCTTTATTATTCTCATCTATAGAAGCTTTTGTTTGTACTCCTAATTGGTTGTATATAGCTTCAGGAGTTTGTCCCCTGAATTGATATTTCCCATCTATTCCTAATTGTTGCTGTACATTAGCATTCCCTTTAACTAAATTCCAAACAGATTGTATCTGGGCAGGAGTTTTTCCTTTAAACAATACAGGATTTATAGCTGTCTTACCAGAAGCATCTGTGTAATAAGCATTAGACATATCCTCTGTAGGATTTGTCTCTTTCCAATATTTAAGAAATTCAGCATTTACGTCTGTATAAGGAGTGTAGCCTGTAAAATATTGTGAGCTTTTCGAGCCTACAGTTTTATCGCCCAACCATCTATTCACCTCATCTTGGAATACAGTTTCATTTGCCACATTCCATTTCCCATCTTTTTTGGCTTGTTCTATATCAGCAAGTCCCTTTTTATAAGACATAGTTCCCTGCACAGAATTTTGTACTATAGGGTCAGAATATATACTCTTGGCAGCTCCTGCTATTTGGTTTACAATCCTGCTATCAGAGAAATCTCCAGATAGATTTTTTGTAATTCCTGTTTTTAAAGAGGAGATTTTATTTTGTAAATATTGTTTATCCTCATCTTTGATAATAGGGAGCCCTGTAAGAGTATCAACTGTTTGTTGTACCTTTTGAATTCCAGCCTGTAATTGCTGTTCTTTATACATCCCAACTTTTAGGTACGCATCCGTAGGATTTGTCTCTATATATGGAGTATATTGTATGTTTGTTTGGTCGGTAAACGAGGCCATTGTATTCTATATTAGGTAAAGGTATGAAACATTTCTGATATAACCAAATTTTAAAGCATTTATTTTATGCATAATAGAAAATAGTTACATTTGAAATGTGTAATTATTGTCTATTGAACATTTTAATGGGGGTGATAACTTCCATCTTCTTCTTCTGCAAGTTGAGAGATTTCATCCATTGCTCTGTTGGGTCATCATAAGTCTTTGTAGTTGTGACATTTCCTTCTTTAGTCTTAACTTGTGTTTTTGAAGGAACGCCTCCTACAGGTTGTACACCACTCCAGTCTATCTGAGAACCAGCATCTGGACCATAATATTCTGCTTTTCCTGTTCTTTTGTTAAAAGCATAGTCTGGGTACATATTTTCCAATACTCTTAGTTGATTGTTAGAGGCCTCCTTTTGTAGGATTTTAGAGGAAATTGAAGACAAAGCATCCTGATTGATTTTCTTTGTGTTACTCTTAGCCTGTGATTGTCTCACATATTGTTGGTCCAATATCCCCAAATTGGTCTTTTCAGCGTCATTTAACAAGGCTACATTCTTATTAATAATATCATTAGCAATTCCTTGATTAGTCCTGAATTCATCAGCTAATACAGAACTATTGGCAGAATACTTCTGTCCTGCAAGAGTAGCCAGAGATGTTGGGTCATATGCCACTTGTTTTTGTATAGAATTAAATGTGGCCTGATTCTCATTAAGACGGTCTTGGAAAGACACCTGATAAGGAGAAAACAACTCTGGAGTATAAAGCTGAGCTTTAACAGGCTCTTCCCTATTTGTAGCAAGGGCATATCCTTCCCCTACAAATTGCAAAGGAGAAATTCCCCTTGCATTAGACGGTTTGTTAATAGGAGCTGGTTGCTGTAAATCTATAGGGGTATTGTCTCCTTCTACAGTTTGTATGGGAGAAATTTTTGGAGTGAAGTTCATTTGAGGAATATTATATGGCTTATTTACAAAACCATTATAATTCTCTGTTAAAGCATCTCCAGCTCCTTGGTTTAAAGCAGGCTCTTTGTAATTTTGACTAGTGACTCCTGGTAAAGCTGTTAATATACCATTTTTAATTCTTGCTTGTATATCCTTAGGGGTCATACCATATGCAGCAGCAAGCTCTTTAGCTGTATATGTTTCTCCTTTTACATCATTCATTCTGTATTTAGGTTCGGAAGAATATTGAGGGTAAAGAGATATAGCATCCTGCCTAAATTTATCAGCAAGTTTTGTACCCCTATCGTATCCTATATGCAAATGTCCTGCTGTAGCTCCTGTCTTTTTAGCTATTGCAGGGTCATATTCATTAATAGCTGTCAAGCCATTATTCATCATATAAGCTACAAGTTCTGGCTTCTTAAGGATTTGTTGATAAGCATCTTGGCCAGCTACAGGAATAATATCCAATGCTTGATTTCTAGCATGACGTGACTTTCTTCCAGAAGTAGTTTTACTTCCTTCTCTATAACCTCCTCTGGCTCCTGAATAACCTTCTATACCATTAGCAGCTAAAAGGTCTGCAAATTCTTTAATTTTAGCATCAAGGTTTTTTGTATTTGTATCTTTATATACCCATTTCTTTTTAGGTTCTGGGTCAGGCATAGTTCCTCCCTTGGCGAACATCTGCTCAGGAGATTGTTGTTTCTCTTTGGCTATTTCTAAATGAGCCTCTTGCATATTCCCTAAATGTTGTTTTGTTTCTGCTAATTGTTTCTGTTTTGCAAGTCCTCCCATAGCCATAGCCTTACCAGAATTAAATGATAAGAGTTCAAATGCATCATCTGGGTTAGCTGTATTCAAGAGCAAAGAGCCCTTGTCTATAAGTTTCTGTGCTTTCATTTCTTTGTTTGCTATTTTCTTTAGGTCATCTTTATATTTCCTTCCTGTTAAAGGGTTGACAAGATTTCCCATTATTTTAAGGTCTCCTTGTTGGTCTTTGAAGGCAGTTTCTTGCCCTTCCACCTCAGCTGGTTGTCCTTTATAATTAATATTTATTCCTCCATCTTCATGGGAAGCTCCATTAAATTGTAAAGTTCCTCCATCATAAGGGTTATAACTCTTTAATTCTGTTTGTCCACCTTCCCCTGTCATCAATTCCCCACCATCTCCATACATCTCTCCTCCATTATTCATGTATTGAGCTTGTTGATTTGGAAGAAATTGTTGTTGTGGCTGTTGTAAATTGGTCATATTCTGAACACCTCCTTGTAAATATAAATTGTCCAGTCTTGTAGCTTCAGCCTGTGCTTTGTCACTTATCATCATTAAAGGGGCAAGAGACTCTTGAGCATTATTGAATAAATTCTTTTTGCTCTCATCTCCATGAGCCTGAGCTTTACCAGCTACAGCTCCTATCACAGCTCCCCAGAAGGCTTTCTTCTTAGCTCCTTTTAATGTATTTCCATATTCACTTAAAGCTTGACTTCCTGTACCATAAGTATTGGGGTTGTAGCTTTGCATATCTTCTGGACGTACATATCTCCTACGTATTTTCTCTTTAGGCATAAGAGCAGACACAGCCATAAGACCTGTCAATAAAGCTTGTCCACCACTTCCTTCAGCTCCTTTTCCTTCAGGCATTTTTACGTTAGGAGATTGATATGGTTGTGGTTTTACAGCATCACTATTTGATACTCCTCCTTTTGTAGGGGGTGCTCCAACAGATGTTCCATCAGATTTACCACCAGCCACAGGAGGAGCTCCTGTCATTGTTCCATTAGAAGTTCCACCAGATATAGGGGCTGCTCCTGTAGAAGTACCTCCAGAGACACCTCCAGCTATTTGTGGAGTAGTTCCTCCTGATATAGAAGGTCTTCCAAAATTATTTGTAGAATTATCCACAGCCAAAGGAGTTGCAGGAATAGGATTGCCCTGTGCATCAAGTCTTGGCATAGTCATATTAAATCCATTAGGGTATGGATTTACAGGCATTGGACCAGAAGAGAATTGGTCTGTTCCTATAGAAGCTCCCCAATTTCCTTTTAATTTTCCTCCTTTTTTATATTGCAAACCTTTTTGTTGTACATATTTTTTCATAGATTCTTGATTATTAAGCATATCCCAATCTGCTTGATTAACTTTACCACGCTGTTCAGGCATATTTATAGGAGTAAATTTACCTTCAATATTTGTTCCTATAACACTGTTTGCTGGACCATATACATAATCTCCCTGTGGTTGAGGTATTTGACTCTGTTGAGGAGCTGTTATTTGTATCTTAGCCTGAGCTTTAGGTAATGGTCCTCTTATTGGATAATCTTTACGTTCTTGTGGTACTACGGGTTTTATACTATTTAAATACTGCGGTTCAACAGTTAAATAAGTTTGATTGTTACCATTACCAGTTTTTAGATATATTTTACCTTTTTTACCTCCTTGCGGAGTGTAAGGACTATATCCTGATGATTTATAATTATTTAACTCTTGTAAATATTGTTTGTATTTGGGATTCTCTTTTTGTTGTTGCGGTTTCTGATATACTACTGGTTGAACTGGTTTTTTATACACTCCAGCAGCTATTGCAACATGAGGAATTTCTCTACCTTTATTATCGTACTTTGGCAAATACATATAATTCTGAGCATTATCTTTTTTAATCCTACCTAAATCAATTTGGTATGCACTTAATGGTTTTATATTACTTTTTATTTTTTGAGGGTCTATCGGACTGTAATATGGTAATGCATCAGTGATTTCTTTATTAGATTTAAAATTTGTGTTGTATAATTTTAAACTATCATTATAAGCCTTTAAACGAGGGTCATTAGGAGAATCAACAAAGATTGGCTTACGAGGTTTAGGTCCAGGTTGCTCCATACCAAAATCAGGAAGAGGGACTATTTCTCCACTATTACTGCCTCCAAGTCTGGTATTGTAGAATTTACCTGTATTAATATCCCGAGCAGGGCCAGAAATTCCAGGAGCTCTGCGCATACTATTACTATCAAGAACACCACCTGGGTCCTTAGGAATGCCACCACCCTTATCTAGTTTTTTTATTTTAATTTTCTTTGCCATTATTTAGAGCTTTTTTGTGTAGGAGCCAGGGTAAACTGGCTGATGAATTTGCTATCTGAGCGATTGTCTAGGATTAGACGTACTTTTAATTCTTTATCCCTTAAAGGTTCCTTCTTGTAGGAGCGTTTGGAATATGACATATTCTCTTGATTCAGCTCTTTAAATATTGAGAGCGATTCGCAAGAAGAGATAAAGAGAGGTTGCCTCTTGTCCACAACAAGGCTCCAGAACGTATTGAATTGATAGAAACTAGAGCTTTTTGTGTATAATATTTCCTTAGAGTCTGTGTTATACTTTGGAAAGGTATTATATAAAGCCAGATTATTTGTTGGCTTCTTGGTAAGAAGAAGGAGTCCAGAACACTGTTGAGGAGTGTAGAGGATAGCCTTGTTAAAATATGTGTCGTCTGTTTGTATGTGTGTTCTTTCATTTGTATATTCCAAGACTCTGGTGTAGTCTTTTATGTTCTGAAGTATTTCAGACGAGCCTTGGAAGTAATAAGGGTATTCAAGAATGTATGGAGCTATTTCCCCAAAGAAATTATTGAATAACGAGAATGTGCTGTTATGTGTCCAAATTGAATTTGGAAGTCCTGCATAGAATGTATTGTTATTTCCTACATAATAATTAGGGAGGTATGTGTGAAAACTCACCCATGCCTGATTGTCAAAATCATATGAAATTGTAAAGGAATAATTACAGAAATATGTTGTATCTGTTAATTGTATTTCTTCTTCTTCATAATAGAATTTATTGTTTGTATATGTAATACCTGTAACTAGGGGTTTGTAGTCTAATTTTGTTAAAATAAACCTATTGTACATAGCGTCATAAACTCCATGCAAACCAATTCCATTATAATGTTGGTCAATATTTATAGAAGGAAATACCTTCTTGATTTGGAATGGGAGGAATTCAGAAAAGAATTTATTTACATGTTCATTTGTGATTTCTTTGCCAGAAGTTCCTTGTAATAGAAATACTTGTCCTCTTCTTGAATCTGCTGTTAAATGTCCATATTCTGTTCTTAATAGGAATTTATGTTCACTCCCTATAAATCCCATATCTGTTTCTGCATAATCTATTGGCGGAGCACTGTCAAAGAGCGTGGGATTTCCCAAATAAGCTGCCTGAGGATTAGAAGTATTAATAGTTAACAGAGTATTATAAAGCATTGCTTTGTTCTCAAAACGAGCAAGCACAGCTTTATTTTCCAAACCATCTAAAGAAATAAGACGGCCAAAATTTTGTGGAAAATCCTTTTTAGCTACTGGACGGTATACAAGCCAATTATTCCTCCTGTAATTTACAAGGTCTGTTTGTTGTTCTGAATATATGGCTCTATGTTGTAAATGTGTAGTACATTCTTCTAATGTGTAATCATCTGGAAGACGTGAAAAGAAATCTTCTTTATTTTGTTTAGAGAAACTCTTATTGTACCAATATGTATTATCATTCTGAATAGATACAGTTTTCTCCTGTAGCCATGCATCTGGAATAAATTCATCTACATGTGGGAAAAAGTCTCCTTCTTTGTTATTATACGCTTGTCTGAGGTCTGTATTAACCCTTGATTCACACCAGAAATAAGGAATTCCATATGCAAATAAATATATTTTACCATTTTGGTAGAAGAATTTATCTGCCCTACAGTCAAAGTTATTCACCTTAACCCCAAACATTCTTTCCAGTTTATTAAAAATACCACCCCCATTTCCATAAGAATCACTATCAGTTGAAAACCAATATATTGGATAGGCAGCATTTCCTATTTCATTGTAGAATATATCACTTTCATCATCTGCATTCACTCTATTATCAATGAAAAAGGGAAGTTTTGTTTTATATGCAAATTTTGTTATGAATGTATCTCCTCCAAAAATAGTTCTATACCTGTCTGTTATAAGACTGTTTAAATCTATAAGTTCATTAAAGCCTGTGTCTATTAATTCATAACTATCAATTTGTCCATATTGATTGACAAAATTAGTTTTTATAGCTCCATAATAAGAAGAGATTGGAGTTTCTCTTATAGTTGAGAAATTATCACAAAGAGAGAAATCTCCCAACACCCATCTGGAAAGGTCTTCTGGAACATTTGGAAGTGTGTCTGGGAAAGGGAGAGTTTTTGTAGTTCTCATGTATACAGAACTTTCCCTTTGGAAATTGTTAATAGGGTGGTCATCCGACAAAGAAATTACTCCTGGGGCAGCATACGCTGATATATCCATTCTCCTTATTTTATTCCCTACGTCATTAGGAACAGCTTCAAACTTATTATATTCTCCAAAAGAATTGTATTGATAACAATAATTTATTCTTGGGATACTCCTATATAGAATATCTATCATCACCTGAAAACCTGCCATAGCAGCTTCTCCAGAGAAGAAATTTAAAGAACCAGGTTTTGAAGAGGCAAATCCTAATGCCTGTGCAACTGCTACAGCTGTAGCATAAGCATCTGAGGTTAAGAATTTATACCTTGCATGTTCCTGTACTCCTTGGAAGTGTCCTTTTGAAATTCCATATTCAACCGTCTCAAGTTTTAAAATATTACCAAGACCTGGCTGATAAAAAGAAGTATCAGGAGAATGAAATGTAAACCTCTGCTTACTTTCATCTGTATTATATGCCAGGAGTCTTTTTGAATATGGGTCATCATCATCCTCTGTTGTCTGAGAACTTCCCAAAAATGGGTCTGCTCTAAGGTCATTATAGGGATAGTTGGGCATATAATAATCAGAACCTTCTCTATTATACTTTCCTACATTATTCAACAAACCTTTTGCTATAACTGATTTGTTATTAGCAGCATTCCCCCTTACTATTTTAATTGCCTGTATTCTATCTTTTTGCTCTTGTGTTAAAGAAGAATTTCTGATAGCTTCTACAACCTGCTGCATATCTATTCTAATACCAATGGGGTAGATGTATTCTTCATCATGTGTAGCAGTAATGATATTATCTGGAAATTTAAAATGTCTGATTGGTTTATTTGCCAATTCTCCCCATATATCTGGAGTACATGGATAGAGTTCTGTACTCTCCCAATAGGAAAAATCTCCTGACTCCCAAGGTCCTTCATAGCAAGGGTCATCTATTACAACTCCCCCATTTCCTTCATTTGTTCCTGTATTGTATACTTGCCATCTAAACTTAGGTTCAGGACTTTCACATATGTCTCCATCCTCTATTACATCGTTATTATATGTAATATCTAAATCAAATGGGGTTGCTGGTCTCCCTATTAAAGGAAATTGGTCAGTCTGATAGCCATTATCCAGAACAAATACTACACCAAATGGATAGACTTCATCCCTCATATAGCCACGTACATCTGTAGCATTTAATTCATCTGCGTAAGGTTTATCATTTCTAAGACGGTATGTTTGCCATTTAGGGATGATTGCATTTGCAATTTCTTGATAATTAAGGCGTTGTGTTGTTGTGAGGTCTCCCCATATTAATATATCCTGTACAGAAGTGATGTCTCCAGCTTTGTCATATATTGGGTATTTCTGAAATACATCATCTATTGTCAGACGTATTTGCTCTTTATTCTGTCCTGTGTAAGTTATAAGCTGCTGCCCCCCAACAATCTTGTATGTCCCAACAAGTTCTACAGAAGAAATATTATTAACAGTTTTAACAACAGCTAAATTAAAATAGTCATAAAAACCTGTTTGGTCTATGTTAGTTATATTAACATCTATACTCTTTCCTACGGTGTAATTAAAATCCTGTGTGATTTTATTGGGGTCAAATATAGGAAGAGGATTGGTAACAGAATAGAATGATGTATAAGCCTCCCCTAAGAGATTTGCATATTGAACAGTAAATTGATATGTACCAGCTACAAGTTCTCCATCTGAATCAACATCTGTAATATCTATTTGTGGAATGAGGAAGTTTGGTTGTACCCTCATTTTATTACAATCAACTTCTCCTGATATTTCTCTTTCACATTGACCAAAAACAATCTCCTCCTTGAAGGGAAGATTTTCAAGGTCAATATACATTCTCTCTGGGTTTGCCCAATATAACTCTGTAGAACAATTCGTTACTTTGTAAACACTCTTTAAAATAGGGATATTCTTACTAAACCCTATACATGCAGAATTAATTTTAGCTGTATACAAACATGTTGTAGTATCTACCACCCCTATTTCAGAGGTAGTTTCATCATCCTTGGCAAGGAAAACTACTATTATATTCTTCTCTATAATATTCTTTGTATGTACAACAGTATAGCCTTCTGGGAAGTTTGTACAAAGCACATTACCAGTTTCATTTTGATATGTAACCTGATTGCCATCAAAATTTTCTACTTGAGCATTTAATGCATACGAAAGCATCCCCTGTGGAATAGAGGATGTTGTTGAATCCAAAGACATGCCAATTTTAGCTTCTTTGGGGTTAAGAGAAATTAAAGAGTCTTCAGCCATTATTGTATATTAAACCTATCGTTTCTATGTAATGTATCAAATATTTTTCTACGTTTGTCATAAACAGTTTCCAGCCTTGTTTCAACCCTAGCTATTTGGAAACTCTCATCTGCTTTTTGTCCATATTTATCTGCTTTTGCCTGTATTTGATTATACGTTTCGTCTGTCACTTGATTAGAAAGCTGTTCAAACATTTTAGCCTTTATATAATCTTCTATATATTCCTGTATACGAAGATTGTCTGGAATATATTCATACCCATTGCAGTCTAATTTTTTGGAATAATATAACAAATAAACAGTACCCTCCCTGAAATTAACTACAAACTTATTGTCCCTTATATCAAATGTATCTCCATCAGAAGACCCTAGATTAAGACAATAGTCTCCACAATGATTACGGGCATTTATGTTTCCAGGCTTTAAGAGATGTGTTTGCCTGAAAGAATAAGCAACTGTGTTAGTTGTTTTATATATTACATTTATTACGTCTGGGCTTTGACATTCTGTGCATTTTTGACAATACATGTCTGGGGTATCAAGCCTTGTAGAACAAGAAGCAAACTCTTCATATACCGCTGAAGGATGTTGATATGAAGAAGAACAATCGTTACAAGCCCATGCTTCTCTTATTTTATAAAAATCATCTGGCAGACGTGCTTCAAAATTATCAATAGTGATTATAGCTGGAACAATCTGATAACTCCCTCTTCCTAAACGGTCTAGACATTTAGAAATATAAATAGGCCACATTAGAGTATCTATTGCGTTGCTATCTAAGTAGCTTTTTAGCTCTTCGGCTATTTCTGCTAACATTGGCTGTGCAGAAATGAATTGGTATTTATGAAATAAGCTCACGTTATTATTTAATTTTCCATTGTAAATATTTCTCTTTATAGTCGGGAAGGGAGAGGTAATGTTTTAGAAGTCTTGAGGTGACTCTTGAGGGTTTAAAATTCCATAAAGGGTAAGCAGCAAATCTTGCGGCTTTATTAAACCATTTCCATTTAAATTTATACCCATCTGTGTGATGGTTTAAATGATATATATACCTTCCAAATTCATTTGTTTTCTTCCAATCTACAGGAAGATTCATTTTCTCTTCCCCATTAATTATAACAGTTTGATTTGGTTTCCATTTTGTTATAGCAAATTCTCCAAAACCATGTATAAATTTATGTTTGAAACCAGTTTCAAGAAGGTGGTCTCTAAAAGCATAATTAAAATTATATATGACAGATGCCCATGTGGTATAGTCTATAGTAATTTCAGGGTGTTTTTGTTTAAACCTTTTGTAAACTTCTTTTTTAGTTGTAGCGTATTCAACTTTTACTCTAGGCATAGATTATTTATATTTCCAAATAAATCCATAAGAAGACTTAGATTTATTTATTAAATTATTGTTTATAGGTTCTCTTTTAAATCCTAAAATCTTTTTTATATCGTATAAATCAACCCATTCCTTAATAAAAATGCCTTCTTTTGAATATTGTAATACAGCTTTTGTATTTTTTCTTCTTTTAGGTGTTTTAAGAAAATCTAATTTTATCAAAGACCACATAAATCCATTTGAAGTATTTTGCTTACCAAGTGCAGCTTTTCCTATTGCCCCTTTAGTAACACCTAACTCTAATTCAGCAGAATGAATATAGTCAAAACTTTTAATATACTTACCATTTAAATCATATTGATGAACTTCTGTATATAAAGATTTATTATTTCTAATTCCATTTTTAAATTGATTTTTTATCAACAAAGACCTAATTTCTTTTTGTTCTAATGTCCATTTATGCCCTAAACTGCCTCCCCCACCATCATTCAGATTAACTAAAGGTCCTAATCCTAAATCTTGTCTACCATATAATTTTATAAATTCAGCTTCTTTTTGCAATATAAATTTGTAATCATTAGATTCCATGAGTATTTCTACTTCATATTCTGTACTGCTTATAATATTTTTCCAGTATTTAGTTCGATTATATTTATATTCAAAAGCCCTTCTATATTCTGTTTTATGGGAACTAAAATGTTCTTTTTTAATCCCAACACCAATGTAAAAAGGTTGATTAGTATCTAATCTTATGTGTCTATATAAATAACAATTATATTCTCTTGGAGTCATCTTTATTATCACTTGTTAAATCAGAAGAAACTGAATAATATGTAGAGAGAAGCTTCTTGGCAACCTCATCTTTAACTGGTTTTTCTAAATACCCTGGACATTTGAATGGTAGGTCTAGAGGATTCATGCATTCATCACATTCACTATTAGGAACACAATCACATTCTGGACATAACAAATTATTAGGGACATCTTCTTCAAAAAGAGCTACAAAGTTAATACGCTCTAATTTACCATTAGAACAATACAAATGTCCATTAAATATCCAAAACACATTTATGTCCGTCTTCAGTCCTAATTTTAAAGCATTTGCAAACCTTCTTGGTGTGCTTTCCTTGAAGGAGGTCATGTTGTCTATTGAGACACAATTTTGAACAAGAAGTCCAAATATACCTTCTGCTATTTTAGGAATTTTTTCTACACTCTTACTAATCATATAAGGAGAAGCGTATTCACAACATTCTCCTATAGGAGCAGGTTTCATCTCTAAACATGAAAGAGCAGTGAAGATATTAGGGGTTTGAAACAATAGACGTTTGTTTGTCTGTTGTTTTATAAACACCAAAGCCGTGGAGAATGCTTCACGGTCTATGGCTCTATCAGTAATCATTTGGTCAGATGAAAGGAGCTTATTAAAACTCCTGACATCTGAAATTATTTGTCTTCTTGTACTCATTATATACGGGATTCAAATTCTGCAATCTTTCCTTTTGTTGGGTGATATACTAGGGCAAGACCTGCACGAACAGTATGCACAAAGTTATTATCTTCATGCCACCTATCTGTACCTGAAAGAGAAGGCATCTGCTGTATACGACAACCCATTATCTCTTTTGCCATGTAATGATGTTTGTCACCAGTATGCACTTCCCTGTATTTAGCTGCTCCAAAATCAAAAGAATCTTTTCCTGTGGAGAATAATAAGGGAAGTTGGTCTATTTTACAGTTACCATGATGATAGCCAATAAAGGTGTTTCCTAACACCATAGACTTAGTAACTGAATGTTCTCTGTCAAAATATACCCCCTCTGTATTTTTAAAGAAAACCTCCAAAGCATGTGCTAAGTAAAATGATTTAGTTCTGTCATGATTTCCCTGAACCAACACTACAAACACATTATTAGCAGAGGCTTTTAAACGGGTAATTGCTTTTACCAATAAATCAAAGCCCACTTCATATTCATGGTCAAATCCTACTAAAGTATCTTGTGGTGTACCAGCAGTGGTTTGATTTTGATAATTATCTGTGTGAAAGAAATCATTTGAAATCGGAAACACTATATCCCCTATTACAAAACTTTGTTCCACCTTATTTACAAGGTCATTTACTGTATCTGTGAAATGTTTTATTTTATCTGCTAATGATTCTCCTTCAAGTGTCTTTTTGGCTAGATGAAAATCAGCTATAGAAATCTCTATATCTACTTTTTCTTTTGGTATAATGTTTCCTGAAATAACAAAAGATAATTGAGGAGGTGTATATCCTTCAAGAAACTTAGCAAAATCTTCAGGAGAATAATCAGCTGGTTTTCTTAATGTGCAATATAGACTAGAAGTAAATTTATCTCCTTTTTGCTTAGTCCAATAGGAAGAGATTTTATATTTTGTTAAATCTACTTTATGTAATTCTGCTAATTCTTCATCATTTTTTGGCTCAAAATCTGTTACTATTTCACTTTTTAGTGTTCCATCTTCTACATTAACTTGTGTAGAGTATGTGATAGAATAGTCTACGTTTGTTAGTATTGGTTCTGTTCTTACATAATTTGTAGCAATTCCACCTTCAAGTATTAAATCTTTTAGATGGTTATTTACATCTACTTCACTGATATTTAATCTCTTAGCTATCCACTTCTTCCCTTTTTTCTGTAAATGATATTTTTTAACTTGTTCTTTTAACATATATTAATTTTTGTTTAATGACGTAAAGATACAACTAATATTTGGATTTTCCAAATAAAAAGACATATTTCTTTTAAATATTTTATAATTTAACATTTTTACACATTTCAAATGTATTACATTCTGAATGTGTAAAACAAAAAAAGCCCTTCTTTTTACGGAAGGGCTAAGTTCCGAAAACCATAAAACGAAACTTTAAAAACTTATTTTTATATTAAGGAGCAGTGGTAGTAGTTGTAGTGGTGGTTTCTGAACACAGTCCTATGTTAACTGTTGTTAATGAACCAGAAGTTGAGAATATACCACCCAAAGCACATATACTAGTGCTTTCAGCTTCTGTTAATGTAATCACTTGGAATATACCATCACAATCTGTATAAGAGAACACAGCATCTTCACCAGGTCCACCAGCATTTGTTACATTATATGCGGTGCAAGTATCTCCTGGGTCACAAGAAGCTACAATAGAGCAGAAACGAGTTTTCCATTCAACATTGTTTTCTATAGTAGAGAATATGAATTCCATAAAATTATCAACATTAATCACAGGAGTCAAATCTAATTTGTCTGTTCCTGCATTGTATGTTTCAACTATAGAAAGAGAGGTTGTAACGTCTGTTTGGCCCTCTATTTTAGCATCTAAAAATCCTGAAGCAGCATCTGCGACATTAGCTTTAACTGTATAATTATCTCCAGTAGAATTAATTATAACCTGACCAGGAGTAGTTGTATCATCCAATGTGATATTTGTCCCTGCTGTTAATTTATCTATAAGGGTTCCAGGAGACGTATCTGAGGCATTAGAGGCTACAAAACGGTCTTGGTTAATAGGAGTGGCCAGAGAAATTGTAAGGCCAGCACATGGGTCCCCAGCATCTGTAGCAGTAACTACAAAATCACCTGAATATGTAGGAAGTGCTTGTAAGAGAGTATCAACTGAATCTACTATTTGTTGAACTCCCAGCTCTAAGGAAGCTGGTTCTGCTCCAGTACATCCCCAATCTATGTTAGCTGGGTCAAATTCTGCAAGTCCACATAATACATCTAATATTTTTGTTATAGTTGCCACTAATGTATCAGAAGCTCCTGGAGTTGCTAAACATGTGTAAGCTGTATTATTGAATGTGGGGAGAACAGCAGCAGCTGTTGCTAAAGCTTTAACCTCACAAATTTGGTCAACCAATAAATCAAATCCTCCTATAACTGTAGAAGGTGGAGAACCCACAGTAAAGCATTGGTCCCAATCTACTGATGAAACATCTATTGCTGCTTTTATATTTGTTATTTGTGTACAATATGCCCCTAAAATTTGATTTAATGTAGAGGTGGGAGTAACTCCAGCTGTAGCACAAGTTATTCCTGGTACTTCTATAGCTACAAATCTAGCAACGATTGCTACCTGATGTGCTGGAAATGTTGTATTTAGGAATGTATCTAAATTGGCCCTTGTTTCACAAGTGTAGGCTGTTATTTGGTCTACAAATTGAGCTTCTGTAGTTATTGTACATCCACACCAGGTTTCTAAACAATTAAATTCATATGTAGAATAATCTCCTACAGCAGAGCATATTTGCTCGTCTAATTTTTGCAGAGCTATTTCTAATGTATCTAAGGGTTCAATTCCAGAACATGAAAGGGCAGGACCCCTATATATTGTATCAGAGGCATCACAACAAGAAGTTGGACCCGAACCACACGTATCTGTACATTGAGCATTATAAAAATATCTTGCAGAAAATACCGTTGGTGATGAAGTTGTACAAGGAAGGCAAGTTGACATATTATGATTTTAAGGTATGTATACTATATAATAAGTACCTATACTTGGTTGTAAATTTGTGTGAGATTGAGAACCTCCAGCTGATTGCACCCCAATTCCTGTTGTAGCAATAGAGGTATCTGATGTTGTATCAATACTAAATAAAGAACCTCCACTTCCTCTGTCACTATCATTAAATGGAAGAGGAACTCCAGAGTGCTTATGGCCTGGGTCAACAACTACGTGCGTATGAGCAGGCATTTGAGTTATAGCTAGAGTAACAGATGAAGCTCCTACTTTTTGATTTAAATTGTAATTTAAACCAGCATTAGCAGGAAGTGATGGGTCAACTGCTGAATCTAATGTACCTCCTGGAACATTGTTAATAGCTCCTATTGGAGAACGACCTCTCCAATCTTGTGTGCCATTAAGACCATTCATCAAATAAATCTTATCAAAATTAAAAGCAGATAGTCCCTTTCCAGTATTGTCAAAATTAGACAAAGAACCTATATAAGGAATAGGACAATTAGGCACCATTCTTAGGTTATATTGTGTGGAAGGACTTCCTCCTCCAACAAGACAAGCTTGAACAAGAGTACATAAATCTGAGTTTTTAACATAGTCTCCTTCTATAACTGCAATACGTGCAGAATCTGCACAAAGTTTTGTAATAACAGCTTGAATTATTTCATCTCTATTAGTTAATGTACCTGTAAGACAGGCAGTATCAAAAACATATGTAGAATTTATCTGTTCATTAATAGTATCAATTAGTTCTTTTAAAGTACAAGAAGCTTCTATTAACATGTTCATTAGTCCAACTAATGTAGGTTCTGTATTTCCTAATATATCTGTTAAGAATTCACATGTAACTTCTACATCAGAAAGGTCTATGCCAGTTCCTACTATTACGTCACAAAGTTTTTCAGCTATAGCTGCTTCAACTTGATATAATGTATCTCCTGTGCATATTCCTAGACAAGCCACATCTGGTCCTGTATATTCAACACACCTATCTGGGGGTATAAGGTCACAATTTCTAAAGCAATCCTGACAAGGCATAAATTTTTATTTTTTAAAGTTTAAGGACAATCTTCTACACAAGCCCCGTTGTTTTGTAAGGAGTAGGCAAAGTTTGTTATTAATGTTGAACGCCTTACACAAATATTCATACTGGCCTGTTCTATCAAACTAATATCTGTAAATACATTATCAGCACAATCTGTGTAAGAGAATACATAAGGAGCAACTCCAGACTCTTCCTCTTCATTTGTTATTAAAGCACAAATACAATCTTCTGGTACTATATTACATTCATCATCATAATCTGTGATTACAAAAATACTTGTATTAATTACTATGCTATTTTCTATAGCACATATATTTAACACTTGATATTGTGTAAGTTCTCCAACAATTATATTTCCATCACAGTCTAAATAACTGTATGGATAGCCTGTAGGAGCTCCTGTCTGAGAGAGTGGAGTGGGAGTTACTAAATAAGAATGACAATCCCCAGGAGGCATAGAAGTTGTAGTTGTTGTAGTAAATACTTCTTCACATTCTGGACATCTTGAACAATTCTTTTTGTAAGCCAAAAGTCTCACTTTAGACAATAGTTCATTAGAGCTATATTCAGAACAAGGATAATGAGGATTATATGTACGGGCTGTTATAATCCTTTTATAATTAACTAGTTGATTATATAACTCATCATCACAACATTCCTGAATTCCATATATTACAGAATTATATTTATTCTTTACCAAATCTAATAGAGTACAATCTATGTCAGAAAGTAACTCCTGTAGGTCTGGACAATCTTGACATTCTCTTGTTATTGGATTCATTAAGCTCTACATTTGGCGCATAAGCCGTTTACTAATTGACAATTTTTTGTAGGAGTTCCGCAGTTTCTACATTTCTTAGGGGAACAATCGTTTAATTTTTGTGGTTTTTTCATTTTAAATAGCATCTATGGTTAACAAAATCATTTATTGCGTCCAGAGCTTTACCATATAGTTTCATAGCAAGAACGTCTAGACAGTTATTTGCAGCTGCAACAGCTCCATTTATATAAGTTTGTATTGTATTTAATACATCAAAATCTTCCTGTTTTATGGCTTGGTCACATTGCATGAAATCTAGCCTTAAATAAACAGCATCAAATTTCTCCTGTAATTTATTTATCCTTAAAAAACTTTTGTTTACAAAATATCTATAAGCTGGAGTTATAGAATATTTAACATAGTATATACCATCAGGAAGGTCTATTGTATCACAATCAAGGTCTGAGCATGTAATTTCTAAAGACATACTGTCATATACAGTAAAACCCTCAGCTGTAAATGGTAATGTTAAAACATTAAAACCAGGAACAGTGATTTGAATAGTGGGATTTACAATAGTATATGGCACAGGATATTTACTAATGTCAGCTATTAACAGACTTTTAGCATCATGTGTTTCAGGAAATAAGAGGTTTAATTTTGGTTCTGCCATATTACAGATTTACATAAGTTGTGCCTGGGATAAAATCCTTAGCGTTATATTTAGCTAATAGTTGCTGCCATGTGTAGCCACCTGTTTTTTGACAATGTGGAAGGTCTTTAAATGTTCTCCATTTTCCTCCCCATTCCCAACCAGCTTTTTCAAATTCTTGTACCACTTCTTGCCAATCAGCTATTTTGTCTTTATCAAAATCTTCTGTTGTATTCCAGGAAAGTTCTTCATAGCTTCCATTACCATCTTTATCATGTAAAATAGCAAAATCAATTGCTAGTCCATAATTATGTAAAGATTGTCCTCCTTTGGCATTAGTTACTTTTGGACGTTGTTTAAATAAAGCATCTTGTTCAGCAAATGTTCTTAATCCCTGTACTACACGTATAGCCATATTCTTAGGAAATTTTGCTTCTGCAAGTTCTAATATTTGAGCAACTTCATACCTTCTGGCTGGATGTAAAAGAGCGATTCTTTGTTCTGTTATTTTATCTCTCATGCTTGGTTTTTTGAGGGGTTTTCTTCTTTTAATTCTTCAGCATTAGCTTGTGCTCCTGCTTTATTTAATCCTACAGCTTTAATCACATCTCCCAATTTTTTAACTAAAGTATCTGGAGCTAACAAAAGAATAGTTCCCATAGCAAGCCCTGCAAGACCTCCCCATACAAAATCCATAGACCCTGTAAATATTAAAAATAAAGTTATTACCATAGTGGCAACACCAATAGCTGAGGTTATTAATCCTTTGATTATATTTTTAGTAAATTTCATAAATTAAAAATGGGGAATAGGATATGCTCCTATCCCCCAAGGATTTTGTGTTAAAGAATATATTACGGAGTCAATGTAGTGGTACTAGTTGTAGTAGTACTGGTTGTTGACGTAGTAGTAGTTGTTGTAATAGCAGTTGAACTAGCATTTGTTATAGCTCCTAAGTAAGTCACCAACATTGTTTCAATGGTTGATGTAGAACCCTGAGGAATAAACAGAATTACTCTTTCATCTTCTTGAGAATTACGAGTCCATGCATCATTTTGGAACAATTCAT
>Ga0172380_10001071_pt1 | contig 48748 bp, 51 predicted proteins | sample Leawe162metaG_FD_119747 | JGI IMG/M metagenome (GOLD analysis project Ga0172380, IMG submission 119747) | Leachate microbial communities from a municipal landfill in Southern Ontario, Canada - Leachate well 162 metaG | ecosystem: Engineered > Solid waste > Landfill > Unclassified | place... | reverse complement strand
TTGCGGTCGCGACGCTTGAGAGTCTGACGAGCACGTTTGATAGCTGATTTGATGATTGGCATGAAGTGTTCCTTTACCTCTTATAATTGCTATAACATTCAAGAGGTGATTATAGGGGAAAAGGCCTGTTTTGTAAAGTCAGCATTTTTGTTGACCACTCTAAACCACTTATGGTATAGTGATGTCAAACTCATTAAAATAAAAATCAGGAAACACCACCAATGGCAGATGCACTCAGCGCCAGACAACAGATAATCGACAAAATCAAAGAAGCGTCGAATATTTTAGTGACGGTCAGCCAAGACCCGTCGGTCGACGAGCTTTCGGCCGCCCTAGGACTGACTATCATGCTCAATAAGCTTAAAAAGCACGCCACATCTGTAGTGAGCGGGGCAATTCCGCCTGCCGTGACCTTCCTCGACCCTGAAAAGACGTTTGAAAACACCGTTGATAGCCTGCGAGATTTCATCATCGCGCTTGATAAAGAAAAAGCCGACCATCTGCGCTACAAAGTAGAAGGCGACGTGGTGAAGATATTTATTACGCCGTACCGCACGACGATCACCGAGCAAGATCTCGATTTTAGCCAGGGTGATTACAATGTCGAACTGGTGCTGGCACTTGGTGTCAAAGACGAAACGCACCTCGATAAAGCGCTGGAAGCCCATGGCCGAATACTCCACGACGCCACAGTTGCGACCGTCAGCGCGAGCGGTGAGCCGAGCAACCTTGGCAGTATTGACTGGCACGATGAGACCGCCAGTAGTTTATGCGAAATGCTGGTCAGCCTGAGCGAAGCGATTAAGACCGATAAGCCGCTGCTTGATGAGCAAATTTCGACGGCGCTTCTGACCGGTATTGTGGCTGCCACCGATCGCTTTAGTAATGAGCGAACGTCGTCGAAAGTCATGACGATGTCGGCTCAGCTCATGGCCGCCGGTGCCAACCAGCAGCTGATTGCCGCCAAACTCGAAGAAGCCAACGAAATCGGACCCGACGCTAAAGATGAAGATGATCAGAACTCAGATGGTACGACTGACCTCAGCGAAGACAAAGCTACTAAGCTTGAGAAAAAACCAGGCAAGGGCAAGCAAAAAGAAGCCGAAGCTGCTGATGCAGCTGTCGGTGTTCTCTCGGTGCCGCATATTCTCAAAGGTACCCTTGATGAAGTCGCCGAGCAAGTTCATGCTGAAAATACCGAACAAGCCGCCGACAAAGCCGAAGATATCCTCGAAACAACGGGCGAAAAACCAGCCGCAACAAGCGATGATCAAGCCGCTAAGCAAGCCGAAGAAAAGCTAGCGGAAGAGTTGAAGGCCAATGTACCTGGGGCAGCCGAACCAGTTATGGGTGGCACACTGAACGCCACGACCGAGCTTGCGGCCGAGGACACACGCCGCGAAGAAGAAGACGATCGCAACCGAACCCTCCTTAGTCATGGTGAGGGTGGTCATGTTAATCCTTCCAGTGCACCATCGATCCCGCAGTTTAACGCCAATTCCCAGACGAATGTCGACGAGCCACCAATAGTCGACCCCTTCATGACGAGTAACGCGACGTTGCCAACGCCGTCTGTCGATCCGCCAGCGCCAGCTGAGGACAATGCCCAGGAAGCGCCATCTACCCAAACCCTCGCCGATATCGATGCCCAGGTCCGCAACCCACAAGCCGAACACGACGAAGCTCGGGCTGCAGTTCATGCTGCTCTATCGGGCAGTGACAGCCCAGCCGCTACGCCAGCTCCTACTTTTGATGCAACCGGCTTGCCACCGCTACCCGACTTTTCGACACTGCCACCGCCACCTCCACCACTGCCACCGATGCCCCCTATGCCATCATCATCGCAGCCAAGTGGGGCCGTGCCGCCAGAGCAATTGGCCGATATCTTTGGGACGCCACCAGCCAGCGGCGCACCGGATACACCAACCACGCCGCCGCCAGCTAACGACCCGGGTCAGTTCAAGATTCCCGGTCAGGGCTAACGCTCAATATGAAAGCATTCCACCGATAAGCGCTCGTCTCCGAGCGCTTTTCTCTTGGCGCCGTCGGCTCGTTGGGAGTGGTGGATATCAATCAGGCGGTATATCGTATCGAGGTAGACAGAGACATTGATGCGATCGGTGATGTAGCGTTCTTCCCGGGCTCGGGGCTCGTAGTACGCGGTGCCTTCTAGGGGTGCCTGGGTGCTATCAAGACAGAAATACCAGACTTCGCGTGCTGAAAATTCTTTTGCTATCTGAGTCGTGAGATTGGAAGCGACGATATGGTCGTGGTGTGCCGTCAAACCATGGGGTTCAAACGTCATGAACGACATTTCTGTAGGCTCATGGTAGCTGCTCTGCACAGTCGTAATAATGCTCCTAATAGCATCTGCAAGCTTCGCGTGTGAGATATTCTGCAAGCCACCATCAGGGTAGTGCAGGGCGTGAGTCGAGCTGGCTCCCAGCGCTTGGGCGGCGGCTTGCCATTCGGCCAGGCGCGTAGCGGCTAGATCGGGCACATTGTCGGCATTCACACCCCCGTCGCCATCGGTGAGCAAGATGAGATGAATGTCGTAGCCGTCGTCTCTCAGCTTCAAAAGCGTGCCAGCAGGGCCAAACGCTTCGTCGTCGGGATGGGCAAAAATACCAAAAATGACCTTTTTCATATCTTTAGTATAATGGAAGCTAATGGAATTTGATCTCTCTAAAGTTGAAGACGGCGTACTACTCGTCGACAAACCAGCCGGCTGGACGAGTTTTGATGTGGTGGCCAAAATTCGCGGGCAAATCCGGCGCCAATACCAAGAACAGGGCATCAAGCCAACGAAGCGGCAGCTAAAAGTTGGACATGCCGGTACATTGGATCCGTTTGCGACGGGTCTCCTTGTTATTTTGCTTGGGGACGCCACCAAGAAGGCGGATGAGTTTTTGAAGCTCGATAAAGTGTACGAAGCGACCATTCATCTCGGGAAGACGAGCACCACAGGTGACATAGAAGGGGAAATTACGACTGTCAGTGATCGACAGCCATCGCTTGAGGAAGTTGAGACCACGCTCGAACACTTTAAGGGCGAGATCACCCAAGTGCCTCCAGCCTTCTCGGCTATCAAAATCAACGGTCAGCGCGCCTACAAATTAGCCCGCAGAGGTGAAGTGGTAGATATTCCCGCACGGACGGTAACGATTTATTCACTCGATATCTTGCAATATGAATATCCACTCTTGAAGATTCGTACCCACGTGAGCAGCGGGACGTATATTCGCACCTTAGCAGAAGATATTGGCGAAAAATTAGAAGCTGGGGGTTACTGCAAAGCGCTCAATCGCCTACAAATCGGTAGCTGGAAGCTGATTTCTAAGGATTCTTTAACAGATGAGTCCATTGACTGAACTAGTTTAAAATGCTATTATACAGTAATGAGCTTAGAGCGACCAAAAGTTGGCGATATTATACGTGCACGTGATGTCATCGCGGTTGGTTTAAGTAACGAGCACTATCGAGTATATGCGAGCGAAACAGGCCCTCTACCGTTAGAGTCGGTACCGCTTGAAACACAGGCAACAGAAGAATTTAGGAGAATTTTTGGCTATTTAGGCTGGCCTAGAGAGGCTGAGGCGATTGTGCCTATTCGGGAATACGAAGATGATACAGCTTTTCTCAATGCGCTCATAGCTGACCGAGGCGAATCTCCTGAGCTTCAAAATTTCATTAATTTCTTAAAAATGAAACCCGATTTGACTGAAGTCGATCTGCATAGCGGAAACGTAGAAAGGCTTCACGAAGCACTTCAAGCGCGCACCCCAGCACTTCACAGACTTTATGCTATCATGCCCGATACCCCTCCTGCTGTACGTACTTTGTTACAAGATATAGACCTTCATCATAACGGTGACCCTCGTGCACTGAAGGATGAACTGTCTCTCGGAGTGAATGGCAATTTAGTAACGGCAATGCATATGATATATAACACCATGGGGCGCTTAGTTACTGTCCATGATGCGCGCCTCCAACGGGAGTTGTCATACCCAGAGCTCGTCCACGGAGGTGTTGCTGACGTTACAAGTGCCTTCGAGATGCTGCGTGCTTGATTAAAGCACTTATCTCTGTTACAATACACCACTGATGATTACAAAAGAGAACAAATCACAGGCAATTGCTTTGACTCAGGTTTCAAAGGACGATGTTGGCAGCCCACAAGCTCAGGCATCTATCTTGACTGCTCGTATCAAAGAGGTGACTGCTCACCTTCAAACCAACAAGCATGACAACATGGCCCGTCGCGGTCTGATTCAGATGGTTGGTAAAAGGAAGCGCCTCCTCAAGTATCTCGAGAACAAAGATTTTGAAGCCTATAAGGCAACAGTCGCAAAACTAGGACTCCGCAAATAAGCGGAGTTCTTTTATACTAGGCTTATGACAACATGGGAATCTGGCCGGGAATCGTCGCTGCTTGATGATATTATTGCTGCGCATAAGACAATTGAGGGCCGACTCAATCGGGGGAAGTTTGCCCAGTATAAGATAGGGGATACGATCCAGCTGCGGCGAGATGTTCGTAATGAAGATGGGGTGCTCGAAGATGGTGCGCCCGATGCGGCGCGGGTGAGCATTGTCGACATCTGTTCGTATCCTGATTTTCTCAGTCTTGTGACGGCTGAGGGCTACCGGCGCATTATTCCGTCGGCTCGTTCGGCGGCTGAAGCAGCTGCTCAGTACAATTCGTATTACACCACTGACGATCAAAAGCGTTTTGGGGTGCTGGCGATTGAGATAAAGCTTGAAAAATAAGTAGAGTATACTAGAAATATGAGCACACCAAAAACGGTTATTCAGCTAAAACACGTCACAAAGCAATTCGGGAAGTTAACGGCTCTTAGCAACGTGTCATTCAAGATACACCAAGGTGAGATTGTTGGATTTGTGGGTGCCAACGGTGCGGGTAAGACGACCACGATTAGTACCATTCTTGGGTTTATTAATGCCACCACAGGAACTGTCGAGCTACTGGGCGAGAAGGTGGAACCTCAGAGTGCCTTTGGGCTGCATCACCGTATCGGCTACGCAGCTGGCGACATGGAACTCCCGGCGAAGCTCACGGCTAAGCAGTACTTCTCATTCTTGCTGCATCAATCGGACGGTGACTACACGAAGCAGTATAAAGAGCTAGTGCAGCGTTTTAAGCCGCAGCTAGATAAAAAAATCGGCACACTTTCGCGTGGCAATAAACAAAAAATCGCGCTGATCGCAGCTTTTATGACCGATCCCGATGTGGTGATTCTCGATGAACCAACCAGTGGGCTTGACCCGGTGATGCAAGAGGCATTTTTAGATCTTGTTCGTGAACTGCGTACCCAGGGAAAGACTATCTTTATGTCGTCGCACTACCTAACCGAGGTGGCTGATGTCTGTAGCCGCGTTATCCTGATGCGGGATGGTCTTATCATTGAAGACGTATCGGCACAGGCCTTGCTAGAAAAGAGCGGCAAGCTGGTGCGGATCGTGACTGGCTACAAGGCAACCCGGGCACCCAAGGGTGCGAGTGATGTGGAGATTGAAACCAAGCGCGGCAAGACGACGGTGTCGTTTGTCTTTAAGGGTACGGCCGAAGAGTTACAACCCTGGATAGCCAGCGTGAAGCAATTACAGGATATTGAAGTAAGCGAGTATAACCTGGAGGGCGCATTTAAGTCGCTCTATGAGTCGGAGGAGAAATCATCATGATGCGATCAGTGTATCTAAAGACGTTATATGACAAACGGTGGTTTATTTTTGGCTGGACGCTCGGTTTTGCTGCCTTATCTGTGCTCATGGCAACGTTCTATCCAGCCATGCACCAAGACGGGACACTGGATGCGCTCGTGGCCAGTATGCCGCCTGCCCTGAAGGGCCTAGTCGGGAGTTTAGCTGATCTGAAGGCCTTCCCAACGTACCTGGGGTCGCAGCTATTTGATATCCGCATTCCGATTATCGCCGGGGTGATGGCGATAATCTTAGCGCTCGGTCTCAGCACTGCCGAGGAAGAGCGTGGGGAGCTACGCACCTTCTTGTCGCTGCCCATCAGCCGGACGAAGTTGCTACTCCAAAAGTGGCTGGCGCTGTGCACGATCATGGCGATGACGGTGCTCGGTATTGTGGCCGGTTTGTACGCCAGTATGCCATTTATCGACGGCGCCTCGATTGAGTTTGAGACGCTGGCGCGCCTGGTGGCTATGACATGGCTGGTGATGATAGCTTTTGGTACCGTCACATTTGCGGCCGGCTTTGCTTCGGGGAGCCGAGCGACGGCCAATACTCTCGGTATATTAGTGATTGTGGGAAGCTTTATCCTCTCAACCTTTGGGCAGGCCGTTGACTGGCTCGGTGATTTTGAAAAGTTTTCGCTGCTCCATTATTTTCCAGCGGTAGAGATTGCCAAAGGAACGATTGAGCTACGTGATATCGCTGTACTCAGCGGCGTGACCGTCGTCTCATTACTGGTGGCTATCATTTTATTCCGTCGTCGCGATATAGCCTAAAGCGACTTATTTCATCATAGCGACGATCGCAAAGCGCCCATCTTCGTCGCGTTTCCCTTTCAAGAACTCGCTGTGGGAGTAATAATTCGTATCGGCGGCTGAGTCGATCGAAGACACAGTAATATTGTCTGGCTGGATACCGGCGGACACGAGTTGCTCAACTGCAACATCATGGAGGCTTTGGTTATGAAACGCAAAGAGGGGATAATAGTCTTTGCCAGCGGCTGGGCTGAGCCACACGCTCAAGTTAGTCGGATCAACACTATGGTGTTCAACAAGGTACTCAATTGATTGTGTGCCGCCAAATTGCTCGAGGTTATGACGTCCCAGGTGCGATACCATCAAGATTCCAGCGATGGGGTCGTGAATAACGGCCCCGACGCAGTCTGCTAGTGGTAAGAACAGGGCATGGCCAGGACGAGTCACTACCATGGCATCGGCCACAAACGACGATTCTCGTATCAGGCCGTCACCCTGATCGGTGTCTTCGAGGGTCACGTAGCGACAATAATCATTGCCCTCATAGACGACGCGCACTAGACTCGTCTCGCTGGCAGCGATACCGTGGCCGGCGAGAAAGGCCTGTCGGTGACGAGCGGCAGCAGCCTCCTGCTCAGGCTGGAGCGCACGCATTGATCCATCCGCTACGGTTGAACAGGCTATCAAAAGGTTCATACGGCAACATCTTCTTGTATGTAGATATAATTTTTCCATCTTCCGGCTTCTTGGGTTACGCCGTCATTATTCATGCCCATGCCGACAATCCAGCCTTCTTTAACTCGGAAGCCGGCAATAGCGGCCGATGATGTCGCCTCAGACTCTCGCTCAACGAGCACTACCAGTTTGACGGCTCGTGCGTCCAGCGGTGGGCTCAGTAAATGTCGTTTCACGAGTTCTAGTGTTTTGCCGCTATCCAAAATGTCGTCGAGGACTATGACGGTTCGCCTGCTAATATCAATCTCAGACGGAAGATTCACGGTAATCAGCGGCTCACCAGTTTCTTTGCCCTCGCCATACGTCGTGGTGCGCATGTACTCGACTTCTGGATGAAATTCAGGGTCGAGCAGGGTGATAGTTTTCATCAGTTCAGTCGTGAATGGGACGGCGCCTTTAAGCAGGCAAACGAAGAGCGGGTTTTTATGTTTATACTCCCGAATAAGCTCCTGCGCGATTTCTTGGATGCGGTTTTCAATTTCAGTCGAGGTAGCAATTATTTCCATTGCCTTACTATACCAAATAATCACCACCCGAGTGGTATAATAAAAGCAACACATCGCCCGGGCGAGGTAAGTGGTGGATAGAGTCATTTGTGTTCTACAAATTTCTGTACCCGTTACTTATTCGCTTCACAAATAGAAGGCGAGTGAACAAAAAGGAGGAGACATATGTCTACAATTAACCCTACAGGCAAGGATATTATTAGTGTTAGCACTGAACTAGCCGGCAAAACATTGACCCTTGAGGTCAACCGCGTCGGCTTCCGCACCACAGCCAGCGTTATGGCACGCTACGGCGACACCGTCGTGCTCGGTACCACGCAGGTCGGCACGCGGCCGATTCAGCTCGACTATTTTCCACTCAGCGTGGATTATGAAGAAAAAATGTATGCAGCCGGCAAGATTTCCGGCAGCCGGTTTATCAAGCGCGAAGGTCGCCCCAGCGACGAAGCTATTTTGATTGGCCGTATCATTGATCGCCCGATTCGACCACTATTTCCCAAAGGCTACCGCGCCGAAGTGCAGGTGGTGGCAAGTGTACTCTCAATGGATCCAGCCTTTCGCCCCGATATGGTCGCGATGACCGCAGCGAGCGCTGCACTATCTATTAGTGGCGCGCCGTTCGACGGCCCAGTAGCTGGACTCCGTGTCGGCCGCGTTAATGGTGAATTCAAGGCCTTCCTGAGCCCTGAAGAGCGCGAACAATCTGATCTTGACCTCGTGGTTGCCGGCATCGAGAGCGGTGTGGTGATGGTTGAAGCAGGTGCGAATGAGATTGACGAAGACGTCGTCATCGAAGCTATCGCCTGGGCTCACGAGGCCATGCAGCCGGCCATTGCTCTGCAGAAAGAACTGGCTGAAAAAGTTGCTAAAAGCCCGATCGAGTATGAACTGGTACTGCCCAATGAAGCTATCCAGGCCGAAGTTGATGCCTGGGCGCACGAAAAACTAGGCGAGAAGCTCCACAAGCCGTATCCAGAGCGGAACGAAATGATCAACGAGCTTCGTTGGAAGTTCCACGAAGACATGGCCGAAAAAGTTGGTGAACAGTACGCCGACTCACGCGATGAATACGACGAAGCCTTCACGATGGCGCTTCATAAAGACGTGCGTAAGGGTATTGTGGAATCACAGACCCGTCCCGACGGCCGAAAGCTCACTGAAATTCGTCAGCTTAGCTCCGAAATCGGGATATTGCCGCGTGCCCACGGATCAAGCCTCTTTACTCGTGGAGTAACCCAAGGCATGAACATTGTGACCCTTGCGCCGCTGAGCTTTGCGCAGATGGTCGACACCATGGAAGTTACCGATGGCGAGCGACGCTATATGCACCACTACAATGCCCCTGGCTATACGGTGGGTGAAGTTCGTCGTTTGGGAAGTCCAGGACGACGTGAAATTGGTCACGGCTACCTGGCGGAACGCGCTGTGATGCCAGTGCTTCCAAGCGAAGAAGACTTCCCATATGCTATTCGGAGCGTGACCGAGATTATGAGCCAAAATGGCTCGACCTCGATGGCAGCAACCTGTTCGAGCGTGCTGGCACTGATGGACGCCGGTGTGCCACTCAAAGCCCCCGTCTCTGGTATTGCCATGGGTCTCATGATGGACGGCGACAAGTCGTACATTCTTAGCGATATTGCCGATGCGGAAGACTTTGCTGGTGATATGGACTTCAAGGTCACCGGTACCGATAATGGTATTACGGCCGTACAGATGGACATGAAACTTCATGGTTTGCCAGTTTCCGTGCTGGCCGAAGCGATTCGGGCCAGTACCCCGGGGCGCAAGCATATCTTAGAGCACATGCTTACTACCATCGCAGCGCCAAAAACCACGCTGAGTCCGTATGCGCCGCGTATTGAGAAGATCAAGATTAATCCTGATAAAATTGGCGCAGTCATCGGTAAGGGTGGTGAAGTGATCAATAAGATTACGGCCGAAACCGGTGCTATGATCGATATTAAAGACGATGGTCTTATAACCGTCGCCAGTAACGATGCTGCCAGTATCGAAAAAGCCATCAACTGGATCAAGGGTCTGACCGAAGAGCCAGAAGTCGGCCGGATTTACGAAGGTACTGTCGTGAGCATCAAAGACTTTGGCGCCTTTGTGAACATTCTTCCTGGTATTGACGGTATGGTGCATATTTCTCAGCTCTCAAACGAGCGAGTCGAGAAAGTAACCGACGTCTTGCACGAAGGTCAGGTCGTGAAAGCCAAACTCACAGGCATTGATGAGCGCGGTCGCTTGAGCTTGAGTCTTAAAGATGCAGAGTAGGCCTAGCGTGGATAAGCAATCCCAGCTTGATCAAATTAAGGCAGATATTCTTTCAAAGAATATCTGTCCGGATTTGGCCGAGACGGCGACGAATCTCGTGATGGGCGATGGAAACACCAATGCCAACATTGTGTTTATCGGCGAAGCGCCAGGCAAGAACGAAGATGAACAAGGCTTACCATTCGTGGGAGCGGCCGGGAAGTTCTTAAACGAAATGCTGGCAGCGGCCGGAATGGATCGCAGCGACGTCTACATTACGAATATCGTGAAATATCGTCCGCCGGACAACCGTGATCCACTGCCCGAAGAAAAAAAGGCCTTTTGGCCGTACCTCCTGAAGCAGCTCCAGGTCATTGAGCCAAAAGTGGTCATTACACTCGGGCGTCACAGCATGGAATATTTCTTGCCGGATATGAAGATCAGCCAGATTCATGGCCAACCCAAACGGATTCAGTTTGGTGATCATAAGTTGGTTATTGTGCCGCTCTATCACCCAGCCGCGGCGCTCTATAATGGTTCCATGCGCCAAACGCTCATTGACGATTTTTTGCTGGTGCCAAAGGTGATAGAAAAGCTCTAAACTTGCTAAAAAGCGCAAAGTTTGCTACAATAAGAGCACTTGAAAGAGGGAATAGTCAGATATCGTCCACCCCTCACGCTTGTATTTTATTTATGAAATTAACTAATTCTAAACAACCAAAAGGAGAATTAACATATTATGGGTCAACGAAGACTCCCTAACCCGCAAGGTGATGACCTTTCGAAGCGGCCGCAAGGCCAGCAACGGCAAAAATCAAATAATACAGTTTTAAATAATACGACTACTCGCAAGGGTGAGGTATTCAGGGCGCAGCGCCGCACGAGCGAGGATGTCAATATCCGCGCTTCACAGCACATTATCAATGTGCCCGTGAATAAATCTATTTACAATGGCTATAATGGACGTCAGTTTAGCATTGCTGATCAGAAGAAAGCGCCGCGCACCAGTGGCCCGAAGCTTCGGGTTATACCAATTGGTGGCCTTGGCGAAATGGGTATCGGCAAAAACATGATGGCGATCGAATACGATAATGAAATTATTATCATCGATTGTGGATTCTTGTTCCCTGGGGCCGATTACCCGGGTATCAACTATATTACGCCAGATGTGACGTATCTTGAAGAGAATAAACACAAAATTCGCGCTATCGTCTTTACTCATGGCCACCTGGATCATATCGGCGCCTATCGCCATATTGCCCACAAGTTCCCTGTACCGGTGTATGGCAGTAAGTTCACGCTTGCCATGGTCAAACGCACCATGGAGGAAGCAGTCAGTGGCTACGAACCCGATTACCGTGAGATGGATCCTGAGGCTCACGAACGTGTTCAGATTGGCGACAATTTTAGCATCGAACTCGTACGGGTTAACCACTCAATTCCTGATGCGACCGCTGTTGTCGTCCGAACGCCTCTGGGCGTCCTCGTGAATACCGGCGACTGGCGCTTTGAAGAGAACCCAGTCGATGGCCGTAAGTTTGACCTCGAACGTCTCACCGAGATTTCGAGCAAAGAAGGTATTCTGATGCTGATGAGCGACAGTACCAACTGTGAGAGCGAAGGTGGTCATACCCACGGCGAATTTGATATTCAGGCCAGTATGGGCCAGGTGATGGACAAATATCCTGGCAGCCGCCTTATCCTGAGCTGTTTCTCGTCTCAAATCCACCGTATACAGGTGATTCTAGACGAGGCGAAGAAACACAACCGCAAGGTAGCGTTTGCTGGCTACAGTATGATTCAAAACTTAGAAGTTGCACTGCGTACCAACACCATCCGGATTCCAAAAGACGTGGTGGTCAAGATGGAAGACGTTGTCAAACTGCCCGACGATAAGGTGACAATTGTCTGTACAGGAAGTCAGGGTGAGTTCAACGCAGTTTTAAACCGTATGGCGAGTGGTTCGCACAAGTTTATCAAGATTAAAAACTCCGACGTTATCGTCTTTAGCTCCAATCCAATTCCTGGTAACGAGAAATACGTCGTGCGAACGGTTGATGGCCTGATGCGCGAGGGAAGCGACGTCATTCAAAACGGTAAGACTCACCTGACTGGTGTCGGTCCGCTACACCTTTCGGGCCATGGCTATTACGACGACCATGTCAGACTGATTCGAGCCCTGAACCCAACCTATTACCTGCCAATTCATGGTGAATTCCACATGTTGGTTCATAACGCCGAGCTGGCGGAAAAAGAAGCAGGCATGTCACGAGATAACCTCTTCGTGTGTGACTCGGGTGATGTGATCGAAATTACGACCGAAGGCGCCAAGAAAGCTGGTCGTGTTCCGGTGGGCGGCATTATGTATGATGACAGTGGTGCAGTGGTATCCGAAGTGGTCTTAAAAGACCGGATTCACATGGCCAACGAAGGTATGTTCGTGGTGGTGCTCACCGTGGCTCGCGGCAGCGGACGGCTGATGACCAGCCCAGACATCATCTCGCGCGGCTTTATATATCTACGCGACAGTGAAGAGCTGATGGGGCTGATTCGTCAGTACCTGAAGCAAAAAGTCTCCCGTGGCTTTGGCAAGAAATTTGATATCGATGTCATGAAAAAAGAGATCAAAGACGAAATTACTCATATTCTGTATGACCAAACGCGGCGTACGCCCATCGTGATTCCTGTGATTAATGAAATCGGCGGCAGCGGCAATGGCGGCGGCCAGAACCGTCCACAAAACGCGGATCATCGAGATAGTCGCGGATCGCGCCCTCAAGTTCACCAACCTCATCAGCCAGAGCTTCCGACTGAAGAGCCGTTTGTCCTTAAAGAACCAATTGTCTTTCAGCCACCACAGGTGCCAGACTCTGAAGCAACCGAACCACGCCTCCGCACCGATACCCGCGGCTACTAGGTAAGACTATGCGTCGCTTTGATCACCCGATACTGCAACGCATACAAGAGCTCGGTGCTCCGAAGCCTAGCGATATTGTTATCACACATGGTAGTGCACTTGCTGTCTATGGCGTCCGAGATGAGAATCCTCAGAGCGACATAGATCTTGTGACCAGTCAAGAGAATATTGACTATTTCCTTACCGTACTTCACTGGCGAACGCAAGGCCGCACGACAGGACATGATGCTGCCGGCTTACCAAAGATAGTGGCTCGCGTGCTTAGCCCAGATAATAAGTTTGATGTCTATCTTCACGACTTTGTAGCGAAATGGTTTCGAGAACGAGGCAAGGGCCGAGTCTATCTGCCTCAGCTCAAAGAATTGAGCGAGCAGGATGAAGCAACCGGGATATGGGTTGCTACGCCTGACTTTGTGCGTCTCACTAAAGAAGGCTCAACCCGCCAAAAAGATATCGATGACATTGCTCATATTGACGCCTACCTTCAAAAACGCGGCAGTCGAGTCAAGAAACCATAAGTCCCTTGCAAAATGTAGTAAATTTTGCTATAATGCAAGTATTCGAGCGAATAGTCAAGCCTGCTTGAGCTGTTCCGAGAATACGCCATATTATATCTCTTCGTAAGAGATATAATATGAGTATGTATCGACTAGTAAACAGGGTATAATAAACACAGTTATGGCTAAAAAAAGAAAAACCACCCGCAAGCGAACACCGGTCAAAAAGGCCCCCCAGCATACCTTACCAGAGGGTTTTTGGTCACAAGTCGGCGCGATTAGCCTGATCGCCATCTCGATTTTATTTGTTGTCTCGTGGTTTGGTGCGGGTGGTCCGGTACTGGAGTGGCTCCACCATTCAGCGCTAAGCGTACTCGGGTATGCGGTCTACATCGTGCCGCTTCTCTTTGCCTATGTGGCTATTGAGATATTTCGAGCCGAGAATAATAAGCTACCATTTGTTATGAAACTCGGTACGGCTCTGCTTATCATCTGGTTTGCTGGGCTTTTTGGCTTGATGGATACCAGCGGCGATGGTAAAACGACCGGTGGAATTGTCGGCGATATTATCAACACCGGCATGCGCGGACTGGTCAATAGCGGTGTGGCGGCCTTTATCTATGTGATACTCATTTTAGTGACGATGCTTTTTGTTTTTCGACTGTCACCAATTGATATTATCAAGAAATTGTGGGAGATGGCTCGTCGTGACACTACGGAAGAAGAGGCCAATGTACGGGTGATGCGCGAAGCGCAAACGGCAGCGGCACCGAAATCAACCAAACTTGGCGATTTCAAGCTTAATGCCGGTGTGCCTACCCTTGATCCAAACGACTCCGAAGATAAACGCTCCTCGCGGCTCTCGAGCCTGCGCGGTAGTATCACCCAAGACAAGGCCGCTGAAAACAGCGCTGCCTTGGTGGCGGTGAGTGACCCGAACTGGAAGTCACCCAGCCTCGAACTACTCGAGAAGAAGCAAAGTCCGGCTGATGCCGGCGACGTGCAACATAATGCCCAGATTATTAAAGATACGCTGGCCGAATTTAGTATTGATGTCGAGATGGAAGGGGCCAACATTGGGCCAAAAGTCACGCAATATACGCTGCGTCCGCCCAGTGGCGTCAAACTGACCCGTATTACGGCGCTGGAAACCAACATTGCGCTCAACCTTGCCGCTCAGACGCTACGAATTGAAGCACCAATCCCGGGCCAGCGCGCCGTGGGCATCGAGGTACCAAACCGCAAGGCCGCCGATGTTCGTCTGCACGGTATCCTCAGCTCGAAGCAGTGGCAAGCGGCGCGCGAACCACTGAGTTTTGCCATTGGTAAGGATATTTCCGGTGAAGCGGTGATTGGTGAACTGAATAAAATGCCCCACCTTTTGATCGCTGGCCAAACCGGCAGTGGTAAGTCAGTTATGATCAACACGCTGCTCACCAGCTTGCTGTACCGTAACAGCCCGAGCGATATGAAATTAATCCTCGTTGACCCGAAGCAAGTCGAGATGGCGCCGTACGAAGATATTCCGCACCTTCTCACCCCAGTGATTACCGAGCCCGAGAAGACTATTAGCGCTCTCAAATGGGCGGTTAACGAGATGCAGCGGCGTTATAGTTTGCTGGCCGAAGAAAAACTGCGTGACATCAAGAGCTACAACGAGAAGATTCAAGCTCACGCCACCAAGATTTCGGTGGCCGATGAAGACGGCAATGTGCACCAACACGACGAAGGCGCCATGCCGTATATCGTGATCGTGATCGACGAGCTGGCCGATCTGATGATGGTAGCTGCCCGCGACGTGGAAGCGCTGGTCGTACGTTTGGCCCAAAAAGCCCGTGCGGTTGGTATCCACCTGGTACTCGCGACTCAGCGCCCAAGCGTCGATGTTATTACCGGTCTTATCAAAGCCAACATTCCAGCCCGCATTGCCTTTACGGTAGCCAGCCAGGTAGATAGTCGCACCATTCTCGATCAAATCGGGGCTGAAAAGCTACTGGGCCAGGGTGATATGCTCATTTTGACGCCGAGCATGAGCAAACCGCGCCGTATTCAGGGTGCCTGGGTGATGGATGGGGAAGTGAGTAAGATTACCGATTACCTGCGTCAGCAGTCTGCGCCGCAGTACAACGATGAGATCGTATCCCAGCCCGTCCATCTCAACGGTAAAGGCGGTGTGGTCATGGACTTTGATAACGCCGATGGCGACGATATGTACAAAGATGCCCTGCGCGTCGTGGTGGAGAGCAAGAAGGCGAGTACCAGCCTCTTGCAGCGCCGTCTGCGCATTGGCTACGCCCGCGCTGCGCGCATTATTGAAGAGATGGAAGACCAGGGCGTGATTGGCCCAGCCGACGGCTCGCGACCGCGCGAAGTCTTGATATCGAGCCTCGACGAGCTTGGCGCTACCGAAGAATTCTAAGCCGCTGTGCTAGAATAAAAGCATATGCAATATCGAGAACGTGGGTTTACTATTGTTGAGCTACTCATAGTCATTGTGGTGATTGGTATTCTCGCCGCGATCACTGTGGTGGCATACAATGGTATTCAAACGCGAGGCGAAAATCAGAAAACTATTTCTGCCGTTAAGGAGTATGTCAAAGCCTTCCACGCCTACGCGATTGACAATGGTAACTATCCCCAACTGACGGGCTGTCTAGGTGAAGGTTATCCTGATCCAAATAATTACTGCTTATCTCAGAGTGGCCTAGCAGAGTGCTGGGGAACGGGAGCGGCGGTCAGCACTGCTCTTAGCACAGCCCTAAAGACCTATATGAACGGCAGCCTACCATCTCCTAGTATGCAGAAGGCAGCCTGCGGCAATACAAGCTATGTTGGTGCGTATGCCGCTTATGTCTCTGCAAGCAAAACAGTTGTTGTCTATATGATTCTTCGTGGTGATCAGACATGCCCTCCAATGAGCCCTAATGCCAGTGCGCCTGGCAAAGTGTATGGTGGGGACGCCACCAGGTGTATGTATACACTAGCCGCTGTCTCATAGCTGGCACTTCTCCTCCGTATCTGATATAATAAACATGTTATTAACTCAGCTTACGCTTCGACGTAAGCATCCATAAGGATTCCAAAGGAGGAACACTATGAAGGATTATGAACTAACCGTTCTCATCCATCCAGATCTGGAAACGGATATGGAAACCCCACTTGGCAAAGTTCGCGATATCGTGAAAAATGCCGGTGGCGAAATCACCAAAGAAGACAACTGGGGCAAGAAAAAACTCGCCTACACGATCAAGAAGGAAAACTTCGCGGTCTATGTCTACATGGAGGTCAAACTCCCCGCTGACGCGCTGCTGAAGATCAGCAATACGCTTAATATTACCGACGAAGTACTTCGGTACCTCTTGGTAACTGTTGATGAAAAGGGCCGCCGGGCTCTTGAAGAGGCGAACGCTAACGCGTCGACAAGCGACGCACAAGAAGAGGAGTAATCCATATGGCACGCAGTATCAACCAAGTTATTTTGCTCGGTCGTTTGACCCGGGATCCAGAAGCTCGTACGACTACGAGTGGCAAAACCGTTGTGAGCTTTAGTCTCGCTGTCGATCGCGCTGGCCAAGATGACCAAGCCGACTTTTTCGACATCACCGCTTGGGAAAAACTCGGCGAACTCGTGACGCAGTACCTTTCAAAAGGCCGTCGCGTCCTTGTCCAAGGCCGCCTGCGCCAAGACAGCTGGGACGACAAAGAAACCGGCAAAAAACGCTCGCGCGTTGAGGTAACCGCAACTGATGTGACCTTCCTTGATGGTCCATCTGGCGATAGCCAAAACGCATCAGCGCCAGCGAACAATTCAGCAACTACTAACAAGTCAGACGACGTCGTTATCGAAGATATCGATGACAAACCTATCGATCTGTCTGAAATCCCATTTTAGGAGAATAATTTTATGCCTATTAAACGAGCAAAAAAAGATACCCCAGCGTATTTTGACTACAAAGATGTCAAGACGCTGCAGCGATACATCAATATCTACGGGCAGATTGAACCAATCTCAAAAACCGGCTTAAACGCTAAGCAACAACGTCAACTGGCAACCGCTATCAAGCGAGCTCGCCATCTGGGCATGCTACCGTTTGTTACCCAAGGGTAGTCTATGTACCAGCCAACCGATTTAAAAAAAGGTACCGTCATTCAAATAGACGGCAAACCGTACAAAGTCACCGATTACAGCCAGAAGGTGATGGGGCGGGGCGGCAGCATTGTCAATGTGAAACTGAAAAACCTGATCGACGGTAGTGTTATCCCTAAGACTTTCAAAGGACAAGACAAAATTGAGCCGGCCGAAGTGAACAATAAAAGTGTTCAATATCTTTATAGCGATGGAGCTGTCTTTTACTTCATGGACCCCGAGAGTTTTGAGCAATTTGAGCTAGGTGCCGATGTGGTAGAAGATGCTGCCAAGTACTTAAAAGAAGGCGATAATCTGAATCTACAGTTTTTCGATGGCCGGGTAATAACTGTGGAGCTGCCGAAGAATCTCTATCTTGAAGTTACCTATGCCGAAGATGTCGTCAAGGGTGACACCTCAGGTGCTGTGCTAAAAGATGCCACAGTGGAAACCGGGCTGAGTGTCCGCGTGCCGGCGTTTATCAAAGTTGGCGACGTTATTTCTGTCGATACCACGACGGGTGAGTACCGCGAACGCAAGAAGTAAATAATCCCGCTAATGCTATACTGAAACAATGGTAGCGGGCAAAAAAGCAACACGGAAACAAGGCGAGCTTCACCCTCTGCATCCACGTCGGGTAAAAGGAGCAGTCTCCAGACACTACTATTCCTATATGCCCAATAAAAAACACCACCGAGTACTCATCTGGGTGGTGTTTTTCGTCACGTCGGCTATCATCGCAGCGCAGTTATTATACCCGCTTGACCGGACTTTGCCGCTAGCACGGATCAACGATACCCAGGTGGGATGGCGTAATCACGATGAGATGGCCAAGCTGCTAGTTGATCGTTTTGATCGCACCAAACTCAAGCTTACTATTGGCAAAGACAAATCGGTGGTGTATCCGCTTAAACTTGCCGGCAGCGAGCCCAATATCGAGACGATGATTACTAAGCTCAGCGACTATCCGCTCTGGATGCGCTACATTCCATTCTCGGTGTTCTGGCAGCCTGCTTATGTAAAAACGGCTGATGTGTCGTATGCCAGTACTGTTCTGAAAGAATTTAGTACGGCACGAAGCCAGGAGCTGAGCTTTGAGCCAACGAGTGCACGCCTGGCGATTAAAGACGGGGTGCTTGTCGCGACGACAGATAAAGCTGGCAGCCAGGTATCTGCCACCCAGCTGAGCGAAGCGTTGAAGAAAGCATCACTTACCTTAGGCAAAACGAATACTATCATTGTCCCGGCTGAGCGCACTGAAGCACCGATGACCATGGACGATTTTGCTGCCGTGAAAGTTCAAGCCGAGGCAGCCCTCGCGCGGGTTATGCATATCTCGGCGAATGGGGAAGTATTTACGCCACCACGGGCGACAGTTGCCTCATGGCTAGTGATCGGGAGTGACGAGCAGGGAGTGCCGACGCTGACGGTGGATCCAGCGCGCGTCGCGGCGTATATTTCAGAGATGAATGCCAAAGTTGGAACACCGGCTGGTCAAACCAACGTATCGATCGTCAATGGCCGGGAGACCGGCCGGACGCCTGGAGCAACCGGTCGGGCGATTAGTCAAGACGCGCTGATCCCGGGGCTATCTGATTATCTGCTGCGCGGGGTTGGCAGCTCGTCGGTGGAGGCGCCGTTTGTCGACGTCGCGCCGGGCATTATCTATAACAATAAATACACCGCCACCCAAGATGGTCTCCAGGCCTATGTAAGTGATATAGCCAGAACCCGCAATGTGCGTATTTCAATCCAACAGCTAGACGGTGGGCACTGGACAGCCAGTGCCCGGGCCCAAGAAAGCACGCCGAGCGCCAGCACCTTTAAATTATTTGTGGCGCTGATGCTCTTTGACAAGATGGATAAGGGTGAAATCAGCTGGAATGACCCGATGCTCGATACAACCGTCTCGGGGTGTTTTGACCGCATGACCATTGCCTCCACCAACCCCTGTGCCTATCAGTGGCTCGATACGTGGGGGAGGAGCAACGTCAATGCCTTTGTGTACGACCACGGTTTTAGCCAGGGAACAAGCTTTACGAATCCTATCGCCACTCATACGACGGCGGCCGATCTCACGAGCTACATGATCGGCTTGCAGACCGGCTCGCTCGTCAAAGAGCCGTACCGCAGCCGGCTGCTGCATAGCCTGTTCGTCCACCCATACCAAGATGGCATCCCGACCGGTAGTGCCGGTATTGTGCACGATAAAGTCGGGTTTTTGTGGGATTATGTGCACGATACAGCTATCGTGCAGCACCCGAGAGGTACCTACGTCATGAGTGTCATGACCAAAGGCGAGTCGTACCGGGCGATTGCCGACATTACGCGTGAAGTTGAACGTATCATGTACCCGTAAGGGGTGATAAGATAGACGTATGCAAAAACAACGTCTCGATGTCTATCTCGCAGGTCAGAAGCTGGTTCAGAGCCGCTCTCAGGCAGAGAACTTTATTCGACTCGGCAAAGTCACGGTTGATGGTCAGGTCATTACCAAACCAGGATTCTTAGTTACGAGCCATAACAATGTCACCATTAAAGGTGATGAGCGCTATGTCAGCCGCGCTGGCCTCAAGCTGGCCAGTGTGGCGCAGCTACTGAAGCTCGATTTTAGAGGTAAAGTGGTCTTGGATGTCGGCTCATCGACGGGCGGATTCACCGACTATGCCTTGCAGAACGGTGCAACCAAGGTCTTCGCCGTTGATGTCGGCACTGAACAGCTCCATCCCAGTCTCAGGCGTGATCGGCGGATTGAGCTGCACGAAAAGACGGATATTCGTGACTTTACACCGTTAGAACCGGCCGATATGGTGGTGATGGACGTCAGCTTTATTAGTCTCAGGGAGATTTTGCCGCATATTGCGAGGATCTCTGGTCCCACAACTCAGATTGTGGCCATGGTAAAACCCCAGTTTGAAGCCGGTAGGGAGCAGGTGAATAAAGGCATCATTAAAAACGATTCGGTGCGGCGTCAAATCATGAAAGATTTTGAACTGTGGGCGAAACAATATTTTGTGATTGTCGATAAGCGCGATAGTGAAGTGGCCGGTGCCAAAGGCAACCGCGAGCGGTTCTATCTTCTAACCGTGACAATGCACGCAAGGTGAGAGGATAGCCTTAAAGATTAAAAGATGCTATAATATAAAGATCTGACCATGTTTGTACGTGGTCGGTGTTGTTGAGGGAAAGTCTTGAATTGGTTTTTAGTGCCGGTACCTCGGCAGTTTTGACAATTCGGTTCTAGAAATCAATCATTACTCTCAATGACGCCGTCTTTGCGCAACCATAGCGTGAGATGAATTGTCCATGCACGACGAGTTCTCAGGGAAGAGTCACATGAACATGTTCAATTGGGGGGCCTCACGGTCCGTAACTAGCAAGAAGCCACGGGCCGCACTGCGGCGATCACTTGTTGTGGTCAGCGCAGGTGCTGTCATGAGCTCGGGCCTCATTGCCGCAACTGCGGTGGAGGCTTCTGCCCACCAGGGCAACATCAAGCCGATCTCGGCCAAGTGTGTCGATGCCGACACGATGGTGGCGACGTACGAGGTGAGCTGGGCCAACGTGCCCAGTAACGCTCGTAACACTGTCATCGGATCACGTACCGGCACCACGACCTTCAACGGCGCGTGGGACGACAGTCCCGGGGCCGCGACGGCGTGGGCCAACGTGAACCGCGGTGCGGTGGGAAGCGAAGCCGGGACTCGTTCCTGGACCGTGACCATCGAGAAGTCGCAGTTCGCCGGCTCCAACGGGCCATGGGAGTACGCACACTTCCCGTGGACCAACGGCACGACTAGCTCGCGGTATCACGACACTCGTGTCGAGAACTTCGACTGGAACAAGTGCGTCGCTACATCGGTGAAGGATGCTTCGGCCTCCATCTCGATCACGCCGGCTACCTGCGACTCTCCGGAGACGCTGGTACTCGGCCAGGCGAACAACGCCACCTGGGGCACCCCGACCCGCACCATGGGTCCAGGGTCGTTCTCGGTGGTGGCGACCGGTAACACCGGGCCGCCGCAGCATCTGTTCAACCCTGGTCCGGGCGTCTCAACAGACGGCGAGACCCAGACCTTCACGGGTGAGCTCAAGGGCAAGGACACGTCGCAGAACTGCTGGGCCAAGGACGCTGCCGCTTCGGTGACGACCTCGCCTGGTACTTGCGACGCTCCCGGCACCGCATCGGTGACGGGCTTGCAGTACGCAACGCTCGTGGGTACGCTCGACCAGTCGATCGGCACCCACGTCGCCACGTTCCAGTCCAACTCGGGTCATTTGTTCCAGAACGGTAGCGACACGCTCCAGGTGTCGTACACCGTTCCGGGCAAGGACACGTCGGCTGGCTGCACTCCGCCTGCCGTCTTCCACCCTGGAGGCAAGGTCCGCGCCTACTGCGTGACCAAGCACTGGGGCGAGGGCGTCGCGGTGCTGATGAACAAGCAGTCGACTCAGGCGGTGCGTTTCCACATCGTGCGGTCCGGCAAGGACCGTTTCGTGACGGTGCGCGCTGGCAAGAACGTTCGGGTCGAGCTGCGTCATCTGCGCGTCGGCTCGGTCGTGAAGATCAAGGTCGGCAAGCACGTGCTGGATCGCGCCAAGGTGAGGGGTGGTTGTGGAACGCCGCCCGATTCTCACACCGGTTTTCGGACCGGGACTGAGCGGGCTGCCGCTGGTTGAAGAGCACTGATCCCGGCAATCGGGGTCGACGCTCGTCTCATCCGGCTCGCCGGCACGACGGCTCCGAACAACGTTCGGGACGTCTTCTGGTCGGGTCGTGGGGCTGCTCCGGGAGCGCGCGGCAACGCGTATCTCTTCGGACATACCTATGATTCTCAGCCCTCTGGGGTGGGAGTGCTGGATCATCTCAAGCGCCTACACCGCGGTAAGATGATCAAGATTGCCAAGGCTGGCAACGTTATCCGATTCAAGGTGACGAAGACGGAGCGTGCTCCGCTTCACCTCTCCGAGAAGAAGATGGCCACGTTGCTCAGTCACCTTGGTGCCCCGCGTATGAGCGTGACGACGTGTCTTTGGAGTGAATCCAAGGGCAAATACGTCGCCCGTCTGATCGTGTACGCCAAGAAGATCCGCTAGAACCGAGCCGCCCGCTTTCCCTCCGTCACGCATGGAGGGGAAGCGGGCTTTCTTCATATCTGTAGGACTTATTTCGAGACGTTAAAGCGGAATTCAACCACGTCGCCGCGCTGCATGACGTAGTCTTTGCCTTCAGTACGGAGCTTGCCGGCACTGCGGGCAGCTGCTTCCGAGCCAGCCGCGATCAAATCATCATAATCCACAATCTGGGCAGCAATAAAACCACGTTCGAAATCGGTGTGAATCACACCGGCGGCTTGGGGTGCAGTCGCGCCTTTTTTTATTGTCCAAGCGCGGACTTCTTTAGGGCCGGCCGTGAGATAGCTCTGCAAACCCAGCGTATCGTAGGCGGCGTGGATCATTTGCTGCAGACCGGTTTCCTTCACGCCATAGCTTTCGAGCAGTTCGTGAGCATCGGCATCATCCAGGCCCTTGAGCTCTTCTTCTAATTTGGCGCACACAAACAAGCTCGTAGCAGGAGCAACGAGGACAGATAAGGCCTGCTGCTTAGTTTTATCACTCAGTGTAGCCTCATCGACATTAAAGGCATAAATAACCGGTTTAGCCGTCAGTAAATGGAGGTCAGTAATGGTCTCCTCATCAAGCGAAGGCAGGGCACTCAACGGTGTACCAGCTTCGAGATGACGCAGTAAACTCTCAAGGTACGTGGCTTGCTCACGGGCGGCTGGTTTGGCCTTGGCTTCTTTTTGGAGTTTAGGCAGGCGGTTTTCGATGGTCTGCATGTCGGCTAGGATCAGCTCGGTATTGATAATCTCGATGTCGGCTTGGGGGCTGATGGCTGATTCATCGTGGCGCAAGATCGCCGTGTCTTCAAACGCCCGCACGATATGCACGATCGCCTCACACTGGCGGATGTTAGCCAAGAACTTATTGCCCAGGCCTTCGCCCTTGCTAGCGCCGGCTACCAGACCAGCGATATCTACAAAGGTAACGGTGGCAGGCAAAACCTTGGATGATCCATAGAGTTCAGCTAGCGTCTGAAGTCGAGGGTCGGGCACCGGCACAATACCCGTGTTAGGCTCAATAGTCGCGAACGGGTAGTTGGCGGCTAAGATATCATTATCTGTCAGCGCATTAAAAAGCGTCGACTTACCGACGTTGGGAAGGCCAACGATACCAATAGATAAACTCATCTGTATTATTGTACCAAAATTCTCAGAAGAAGATATTCTAGTGCTCGGGGAAATATGCTACCATTAGCAGTATGTATAAGCGACTGCGCCAGCATAAAAAAATGATCATTATCTTTGTAGTAGTTATTGTTGTGCTGGGCGCGGCTGGATATGTCGGCTATACCAATCTGCAGCAGTGGAATAAAGAACAGGAAAAGGTCGCCAAAGATAAAGAGGTACAAGCTCAGATAAAATCTGAAAATGACCAGTTACTCAATGAGCTAAAAAAGACCGCTCCCGCAGACGACGCATCGGTAGAAGTAAAGTCGGATTATTACAGTGAAAAATCTCAAGTCGAGTATAGAGCAGGCGATTTTGACAGTGCGCTTGAGAGTTTTCTGAAGCTTCAAGAGCTAAGGGGTCGGGAAAATATGCATTCGTACGATCTGCTTGTCGGGGCTAAACTATATGCAAAGAAAGGTGATATGAGCAAGGCAAAAGAGCTAGTTGACTTGGCAGAGGCAGCGGTGAAGCAGCAGCAGCCCGACCCAGTGAACTACAGATTCTATATGGACCAGGTCGATGACGTACGTAAGGAGTTGTTTGAATGAGTCAACTATTTCTAAAGCGCGATCCGAAGGCGCTCTTTGCTCTAGGGATGATTATACTTGGAGGGGCGCTTAGTGGTAGTACGGCTAGTGCTGATACCTTAACGAATGTATCACCGACCCCTGGGAATTTCATATACGAGGGCAACAACGCTGGATATAACCCATCCGATGACATGGCTAAACACCTCTTAATTGCTACTGCTCATGGTAAAGTATCAACTATTAAGCTTGGCGTGTATCTAAATACCGGTGGCCAAAAAGAGATAAAGATTATGGATCCAGCGCTCGGTGACGGCGGAATATGTCGGACGAGCGGCTCTCCAGCCCGTCCGTTATCGAGTGATTTCATAAAGGTCCGTATCTGGGAGCCAAGTAATACAAGTAATGAGATTATATATAGAATACGCGGCAGTGATGTATGTAACGATGGAGCGGTCAACAATCTGCCGAGAACAGCCAATCCAAAGTTTTTTGGAACATATCAGGCGCCAGCGCCAACCAGAAAAGATGGAGATACGGGGTATTATCGCCTCAATATATCAATCGATTTTATAAATCCCGACAGTCTGCCCGCTACTCCTGGAAATGACCAAGCGGTTAGTTTTAAAGTCATCAGCCCCTTCCGATCTAAAATAGGCAATATCAATACAGGCGAGTCAACCCAGCGAGCCCCAAATAACAGCACGCTTGCCAAGGAGGTAGGTAATCCTGGAGGGGTAACGCATCGATTTGGGTTTGCTTTGCCTTGTAGGATTACCGTGTCATCAGACCAGCAAGTCACCTTGTACGATGCCGACAATGGCTTGCAGAATGGCGGCGACGTAAAGTTTTACATCGTTGGCATTAGCCCGGATGGTACACGGAGTCCACTTAGAGCAACTCAGTATGGGGAAAGATACCAAGTGACGCGGGATGACATAGGCTCAATCGTAGCGTTTAGGCCTTGGAATGGCTCTGAGATGACTTACCGAGTAACAATAAAAGACATGGATCCTGCATTTAAGTACGTTTTGGTCGTCAAAAATGTTCGTGGCGCTGGGCGCCCAGATCCTAGCATGCCGCTGGCAGCAAGTAACTTTATCTATGTCGGGTTGCCGGGCGATAGTATCTTTGGCGACGAGGAATTTACGTGTCCTGGCTGGGAGGCTACACCCAAAGCTAGATCAAATCAAGTAACTGTGACAGCAGGCCAAAAAATAAAGTGGACCCATACCGTACAGAATAAAGGCGATGATACAACAATGCCCATCGACTGGGATATAAAACAGACGGGTGTTGCTCCTTCAACAGTTATGTCTGGCAGTATACCGGCAAATAGCAATGGCCAGATGCTGACGAGACAAACTGAGTATCAGACAAAACCCACCGATGCGGGCGGGCAAGTCTGCCAGACAATTCGCATAAAGCCGAATGGACTACGGTCTGGTCAATTGGATGATACTTGGGAATCATCAACCAAATGTGTATCAATCGTGCCGCCAGGAGATGGCAATTTTGACCCAGAGGTGAGAGTAGACCCAGACGTGGTAGAGCCGAATGAGGAGTATGATGAAGATGCCCGAGTGACGCGTGGGGTAATCCCGTACGCCTCAGAATTGCCACGACCAAAGCCGACCGTACAGTATAAACTGGGGAAGATAATTTATCTGCCAGGCTCGCCTGTCTTTAGCCAATCGACGAGCAATACACCACCAACGTGTGCTTTTTATGGGCAACCCGACACCACCAAATGTAACCTTGCATTTAAAAGCGGCCTAGTACCTGAAGCAACCGGGGTGCCATATGGGTCAACCAATGCTTTTAGCGAACCTTTCCCAGATAACTTGCCGTCTGGATCCAAGGTCTGCTATACGATGGCGGTCGAGCAACCACCAACTGTTGAGACTCACAATTACTCGCGATATCTTGATACGGGTGAGGTAGATGAAGATGGTAATCACATATACGACTGGTTCTACTTTGCAGATAGGTATTATTCAGACCAAGGCCACGATCATTACGGCTCTATTCCCGCTGTGCCACGAGAGTGGAAGTATGATACCGACTGCGTGATGGTTGGCAAACGGCCAAAGGTGCAGATTCAGGGCAACGACCTACGAGTACGGGGAGAATCACAAACGAAAGTCACCAAGTATGATAATAACTACTACGGCAGCTGGGTTGAATACGGCGCCTTTACGACCAAAGAAGACAATGCGCCAGCTTCGGGTGCCGGGTACCGCGACGGAAGTCCTTATGACCTCTCAAACCGCTTGCTGTGGAGCCGGCTGACGTTTGCCAATACGATCGAAGGCAGGCCCAATACCTACGGCCATTTCACAACGTTGCCAGCCTCGCCATCACTGGCGGCTTATTACGACCAGCAGACGACTGGCGCTCCAGCATGGCCAGGGCAGCTGAACGGCGGGAAGTACCGTACGGGATCAGTTATGACAGGAAACAACAACACCAACCTGACGAAAGATAGATCAACCATTCTCTTTTCAGAGGGAACAGTCACCATCAACGACAACATTACGTATAACAACGGCGGGTATCGCTCGTTTGACGAGATACCGCAGGTCATCATCGTGGCTCAGAATATCAACATCACCTCTAACGTCACTCGGATAGATGCTTGGCTTGTCGCCTACGGCAGTATTGGCAACAAGACAATTGGTAATATTAATACCTGTAGTGATAACCCCGTAGCGCCTCAGCGTACGTCAGGGCCGCCATGCAATAATCCGCTTGTAGTAAATGGGGCTGTGGTTGCAAATGGCCTCTATCTGAACCGTACCGGGCCACCCGCCTCTGATCCAGCTGCAGCGGCAGAAATCTTCCGCTTGCGACCTGACGCTTACCTCTGGGCGGCGGCACGCCAAAAATCGACTGGCGCTGCTCGTACGGTCGATATTGTTGAATTGCCACCGCGCTTCTAGCCCCTCTCTATTTCACACTTGCGAATACCACTTACGCTTATGTATAATGAAAGACAATATGATACTAAAAAGCGTGGGCAGTTTCTTTGCACTGGACATTGGTACGAACGCCGTACGGGTTGTCCAGTTAGCTCGTAGTGGGACGGGTTGGTCTCTGCAGCACTATGGCTATGCGCCAGTAGATAGTCGGCTGACATCTGCTAATTCAGCCGACGCCCAGCGCCGCCTGGGAGAAATTATCATGACGGCTGTGGGCCAGAGCGGTATCCGCACCAAAGATGTGGTGATCGGGCTGCCCTCACAAAAGACCTTCACGACGGTGATTGACGTGCCAACAATGCCTGCAAATGAGCTGAAGAGTACTATTAAGTACCAAATCGATCAGTATATCCCTATGTCAATCGACGAAGCCAAGGTAGACTGGATTCTACTCGGTCAGTCTGCTCATGACCCGAAGAAGCAAGAAGTACTGTTGGCAAGTACCGCCATCTCGTACGCCGAGGAACGCTTAGAGTTTATTGAAGGCCTCGGCCTAAACGTAATTGGGGCTGAACCCGATCCGATTGCTATGATTCGTTCGCTACTGCCCACCAATGTTCGGGATGCCCGTCTGATTGTCGATATGGGTGATCAATCGACTGACATTGCCATTACCTATGGTGATGCGCCTCGGCTGGTTCGCACCGTTCCGGTCGGTCTACAGTCGCTGATTAAAGCGGCGGTCCAGAATCTTAACGTGCAAGATGATCAAGCGCGCCAATTCATCTTGAAATTTGGCCTGACACCTGATCGGCTGGAAGGGCAAGTGCTACGAGCACTGGAAAGCACCTTAGACAATTTTGCCAGTGAACTCACAAAATCCATCAAATTCTTCCAGACACGTTATCCGAGCATCGCGGTGGGTGGCATGCTCCTGTCCGGCTTTGCTAGTACTATTCCGCAATTCGGTCAATATGTCACTGCGAAGGTTGGGGTGACCTCGGCTATTGCGAATCCGTGGCAAAATATCACTGTTTCCGATAAAGATCAGCAACAACTTGCGCCGGTGTCAGCCGAATTCGCGACGGTGATTGGCCTGGCCCAACGGAGTAACAAGGCATGATTGAAATTAATCTCGTCCCCGATGTAAAACAAGAGCTCATGAAGGCTCAGCGACTACGTACCACTGTTATGTCAATGGCAATTGTAGCTGGTGTAGCGGCAATCGGAGTAGTCGTTCTATTAGCGCTGTATGTATTTGGTGGTCAGGCTCTAAGGTCCACTCTGGCAGATGATGCCATTGAAAAAGAGCAAAAGAAGCTCTCACAAGTTGAAGGCTTGGCAAGTGCGCTAACTATTCAGAACCAACTGGCGAAACTGTCAGAGCTGGGTGCGGATCGGCAGATTAACTCCCGGGTCTTTGACGTCCTTTCAGCAATTGTGCCATCAGAGCCCAACAAGGTAGCTATTACGAAGACCACAGTCGATACTGAGAATAAACTTATCACGATCGACGCCCAGGCGGACGGTGGCTTTGCAGCCCTGGAGGTCTTCAGGAAGACGATTGAGGCAACACGCCTTGAGTACCAACTCGACAAGTCACCCGAGAAAGTGCGCCTTGCTACCGATATTACCGATAGCAACCGAAGTTACGGTGAGGATGCCAGTGGCAAAAAAGTACTTCGTTTCACTATTAGCTTTACGTATCCTGACGAGCTATTTAGCCGTTCAATATCGAAAGCCCAGATTGTCGGACCAGAACGAACTAACGTGACTGATTCGTTTGTCGGGGTACCAGAGAGTCTGTTCACCTCACGAGCATCTGACAGTAAGGACGGGAATAACTAATATGGCACAAGATAAAGCGCTTCGCAAAAGGCAGCAAATTGCCAAAGCAAACCGGATGATGTTCATCGCGGTAGCCGCCGCTTCAGCACTTATCGGCATAGCTGTTGTTGTGGCTATCTTTCTAGGTCAAAAGCTCCTGTTTAATGAAAAAGTCCTGAGTGAAAAGCAAGAAACCATCAGTGTTTTGCAAAAAAATAATGAAGCAGCTGGTGGTCTCAAAGATAATATAGCCGTTCTAAACACTAACCAGAACCTCAAAGATGTGGTAGCAAACCCCGACGATGACGCGCCGCTGCGTGCCATTCTTGATGCGCTGCCATCCGAGGCTAACTCATCGGCGTTTGGAGCATCACTTCAGAAGGTGTTACTAACAGGCGAAAGTATCACTCTTGATACCCTTACGGTTAATCCTGTAGCCGGAATTGAAGCATCTGACACTGAAACGGCGACAGATACTGCCACCGCCACGAGCGAAAACAGTATTGGATTCAGCTTTTCAGTCTCCACCGGTGCTGACGGTGCCGATAACTTGCGGACATTGTTACAGCGGCTGGAGCGATCGATACGTATCATCAAATTGCTCAGCTACGAAGTGGAACGCCAAGGTAGCCGTCTGGTGCTTAAGGCTACGGCTGAGGCCTACTATCAGCCTGAGACAACCGTCACGTTGAAAGAAAAGGTGGTGCAACCATGAAGAAAACCGACATAGCAATGATTATTCTAATTGCCTCGGCGAGTATTATGGTGGCGTATTTTGTTGCCAACTCCTTGCCGATGTTTCAAGACGTGAATAAGCCGATGAAGGTCAAAGTTGCCACACCGATCAGCAAATCAGTCGAAGAGCCAGATCCAGACTTGTTTAATAGCGAAGCTCTAAACCCGACCGTTAAGGTTATTATTGGCGGAGCTGCTCAGCCAGATGCCACGTCTGAAGACACAACTGCCACAGATCAGCCTGACTCAGCCCCGCAGGGGGAGTAAGGTGAGCAACTAGATGGCGCTCATGACAACTGACCTGCAGGAAAAGTTAATTACCTTGCTTACTGAGGAAGGGCTGGTTGCCCAGTCGGTTATTGCCGAGGCTCGACAGACCGCCAGCGTTTCAAAGAAGTCAGTCTTAGCTGTGTTGACTGAAGTGGGCACGGTTGATACCGAGCTTTTGGCTCATGCGACAGCTCAAGCTTCAGGGGTACCGTATGTTAATCTGACGAACTCAATCGTAAGCCAAGATATTCTCTCGTTAATCCCGCAAGACATTGCAGAGCGATTTATGGCCGTACCACTCGCGGAAGTGCAAAGTCGCCTCGCTGTGGCCATGATTGACGCTAATAACGTCCAAGCCGTTGACTATTTGTCTAATAAAATCCAACGTCCTTTAAAAGTTTTTATGGCTTCTGAGGCGGGCGTACGACATATTCTGGATCAATACAGAACTGACCTTTCGCGGGTGGACGAAGCCGCCGAAGCATCTGAAAAAGATGCAATGAGCGCCGAAAACAGTAATATAAAGACCATTGTTCAGGATTCACCAATTAGCCGTGCGCTCACGACTATTTTGGAATACGCAGTCAAGACAAGAGCAAGCGATGTTCATGTGGAGCCACTTGAGGGGTCGCTGAAAATTCGCTGTCGGGTTGATGGGGTGCTGAGAGAGATTATGCAGTTACCGAAGAGCATTGAGCCGGCGCTTGTGAGTCGTATTAAAATTCTGTCCAATTTAAAAATTGACGAACACCGTATTCCCCAGGACGGACAGTTTACGGTTAAAGTGGCCAACAAAGAAGTTGACCTCCGTATCGCCATTAGCCCAGTCGTGTGGGGCGAGCAGGTCGTGATTCGTCTGCTTGATAAATCGGGTAATTCTTTCGACATTGAACAAATGGGTTATGCAGGCCGGGCTCTTCGCGCGATTCGAAAAGGTATTCGACGCCCCAATGGCATGGTGCTGACCTCTGGGCCGACCGGAAGTGGTAAGTCAACGAGCCTCTACGCCCTCATCAAAGAGGTAAAAGATGATTCAGTGAATATTGTGACGCTGGAAGATCCAGTGGAGTACAAGATGGACGGGGTCAACCAAATTCAAGTCAATGGTGACGTCGGGCTGACGTTTGCCAGCGGACTCCGCTCGATCTTGCGCCAAGATCCAAATATTATCATGGTGGGGGAGATTCGTGATAGTGAAACAGCCAACCTAGCCGTGCAAGCCGCCCTGACCGGACACCTTGTCTTCTCGACACTTCACACTAACTCCGCAGCTGGCGTGTTACCACGTCTGCTTGATATGGGTATCGAACCTTTCTTGATTGCGAGTACGGTGAATACAATTATCGGCCAACGCCTGGTGCGACGAGTAGCTCCGAAACGTGATGCCTATAGCTCTTCGCCGATTGAAACCCAAAATATCAACGCTACCGTCGGACACCTCTTGCCGAAGACCAAAGAGGACGTCCTGCGGGTTTCGGAAGATCTGGGCTATAAAGACTTGCCTCTAGCAGGCCAAAGCGCTTATACTTTAGTCAAGGGTAAAGATACACCCGCAACACCACGTGGTTACTCAGGGCGTGCCGGACTGTACGAAGTGATGGATGTGAACGAAGAGATCCAGAAACTGATTGTCAGTCGAGCCACCAGTGCCGAGATACAACGGTTGGCGATCACGCAGGGCATGATAACCATGCGTCAAGATGGTTATCTCAAAGCCCTCCAGGGCTTAACCACGATTGAAGAAGTAAATAGGGTTGCTGCAGATATAGCATAGAAGGGTGAGCATATGAATAACCAAGAACTCAGAATCGAACTACTACTCGAAGAGGTGATCAAGAAGCGTGCCTCTGACCTTCACTTGCAAGTCGGTCTGCCGCCGATGCTGCGCGTGGACGGCTCGCTGACGCCGGTTCCCGGCTTTAACCCGCTCGACGAAGCCAGCGTCGAGACGCTCGTCTTTGCCATTTTAGACCAAGACCAGCAACAGATCCTTATGAAGGATAAAGAATTTGATTTTAGCTTTGCCTTTGGTAATCTCGGACGCTTCCGGGTCAATGCTTTTCACGAACGTGGCAATATCGCCGCCGCCCTGCGTCTGATCCCTAATGAAATTAAGTCCGTCACCGAGCTTGGTATGCCAAATGTAGTGCTCGGCTTTGCCGACTATCCTCGCGGGCTGGTACTCGTGACTGGGCCAACAGGCTCCGGTAAGTCAACGACCTTGGCGGCTCTTATCGATAAAATTAACAGCGAGAAATCGCACCACATTATTACGATTGAAGACCCGATTGAGTTTACTCATAAATCGAAAAAATCGGTGGTCGTACAGCGTGAAGTTCACTATGACACGTATAGTTTCTCAGCGGCACTGCGCTCCAGTCTGCGTCAGGACCCCGACGTCGTGCTGATCGGTGAGATGCGCGACCTTGAGACTATCTCGGCTGCCATTACGATTGCTGAAACTGGCCACTTGGTGTTTGCGACCCTTCACACCAACAGCGCTGCTCAGTCGATCGACCGTATGATCGATGTCTTCCCACCGCACCAGCAACCCCAAATTCGGGCACAGCTATCCAATATCTTGATGGCAATTGTCTCCCAGCGCCTGGTGCCTGCCATCGGTGGGGGTCGGGTCGTGGCAGCCGAGGTATTGGTAGCTAACCCTGCGGTCCGAAATATCATCCGCGAAGGTAAGTCACACCAACTTGATGCTGTGATCCAGACGGGAGCAGACCAAGGCATGCAAACCATGGACCGCACCCTGGTTGGTCTGGTTCAGGCTGGCACGGTGACCTATGACAACGCACGCGACTTTGCCGTCGACCTCACCGAATTTGAAAGATTGATACGAGGCTGATCGAGTGAAAAAATTTAGCTACGAGGCAAAGGACAACTCCAGCGGCAAGCACGTTAAATCGATTGTTCAAGCCGAATCTGAAAGTTCAGCTGCCAAGCTACTACTCGAGCAAGGCTTTACGCCCCTTGATATCAAGGAGTTTGATGAAAGTAGCAGCATCCTTCAGCGGATTACAGGTCGGATTACGACGAAAGACAAGATTGTGTTTACCCGCCAGCTATCTACTCTCCTTGGAGCTGGTCTGCCGCTCTCCCAAGGTCTTCATACGGTCATGGAGCAAACTGAAAACAAAAGACTCCGAGGGGTAGTGGATGATATTGTGGTGGACGTCGAAGGTGGACGTGCACTTTCAGAAGCCTTTGGCAAACACCCCGAAGTTTTTAACAAAGTCTTTCTCGCGCTGATCCAGGCGGGAGAAGCCTCTGGAACACTCGATGATGCATTGATGCGGATTGCTGCCCAACAAGAAAAGGACGCAGCGGTGATGAGCAAGATCAAAGGGGCATTAACATACCCAATCATCGTTCTCTTTGTGATCTTTGGAGTACTGGCTTTCATGCTCTTTACGGTTGTCCCGCAGGTGGAAAAACTGTATCTTGACCTTCATAAGGAATTACCGTTTATAACTCAGATTATGGTGGTGACAGCCGACTTCGTGATTCACTACTGGTGGCTGATTATCCTTGCCACCATAGTCGGTGGATACTTTCTCATGCAGTACCTCAGAACAGAAGCAGGCATTCATTTTAAGGATGTCTTCAAGCTAAATGTACCGTTATTTAATGGCATGTTTCGTAAGCTGTATATGGCAAGACTAGCTCGAACGGGTCAGACGCTGCTCAGTACAGGGGTGCCGATGCTCGATATGCTCAGAATTACGAGCGATGCGGTCAGCAACACCGTTATCGCAAAGAGCATTGACCATGCGGCTGAAAAGGTAAAGGGCGGTAAGGCGCTCTCGGATTCTCTGCAGCCCGAAGACTACATCTTGCCCCTGGTGCCTCAAATGATTAAAATCGGTGAGCAGTCCGGTAAGATCGACGAGATGATGGGCAAGGCCGCTCAGGTTTACGAAGACGAACTCGATCAAGAGATCCGCGCCATTTCAACAGCCATTGAACCGCTTTTGATGGTGGTGCTCGCTGTCGTGGCGGGTGGTATGGTGGGGGCAATTCTCCTGCCAATCTACAGCCTTGTTAACACGATAAACCTCTAGACAGGGGCAAAGCGGTAGGGTATGATAAGCGTAAGCGTAGTAGCGAACAATTAAGTTCATAGAAAGGTGGAAATAATTTTATGAACGCAGTACAAACAAATAAGCAAAAAGGGTTTACGATCATTGAGGTGGTCTTGGTTCTGGCGATCGCAGGTCTTATCTTTCTGATGGTTTTTATTGCGCTTCCATCACTTCAGCGGAGCCAGCGCGATACCCAGCGCCGTAATGATCTGAGTCGGGTACAGACCGCGGTTCAGAGTTATAAAACCAATGCCAGAGGTGCTCTTCCCTTAGATACGGCGGCGGCATGGAATACGTTCCGAACGAAATATCTGGTTGCTGGTGGTGATAGCTTTACTGATCCCAACGGAAATGACTATGCCATCGTCTCTACATCCCAGACGCCTTTTCCCGATGCAGCGCCTGATTTCACGGCAAGTCCGCGTAATATCTATGCAACCATTGGAGCTAAGTGTGCAGGAGATGGATCTACCGTGACGACAGGTGAAGGAAATCGCAAAGTTGCCTTCCGTATGATTCTCGAAGGTGGTGGTGTGGCGTGTGTCAGTGACTAGCCGCATAAGTCTTGTACCTCATGAACTCTGGCAATGTCCAGAGTTCATTTTTTGTCCTTAACTGTTACTATAGTCAGTATGGATACGATATATATAAGCATCATTCTCGGGCTCGTAGGCCTCGTATTCGGCAGTTTTGCCGGTGCGCAGGTGTGGCGATTGCGCGCTCGACAGCTGGCTAATGACAAGCAAGCTCATGAACCATACGATAAGCATGAGTATCAGCGTCTAGCGGCTCTTGTAGGCCAAAAAGGCACCGCAGACCGCTCACAGTGCTTACATTGCCACCACCAACTGCGCTGGTATGATTTGCTCCCGCTAGTTAGCTGGATGAGTACAAAAGGTACGTGCCGCTACTGTCACCATAGAATTGGTTTCTTCGAACCGCTGATAGAGGCTGGCATGGCAATCTTTTTTGTTGTCTCATTTATATACTGGCCTTTCCCGCTTGAGTCAACGCTGGCGATTGTTCAGTTTGGGCTATGGCTCGTAGCTGGCGTCATGCTCGCAATCTTGTTTGCGTATGACGCCAAATGGTTCTTGCTACCTGATATAATTGTTTTTCCACTCGTAGGAGTTGCGGCAGGTTACAGTGTGATTGCGATACTAAGCCAACCTGACATCGCAGGAACACTCTTGAGCACAGGCGAAGCGATACTCATACTCGCCGGGCTCTACCTGGCGTTATGGCTTATCTCAAAAGGGCAGTGGATAGGTTTTGGGGACGTGAAGCTAGGTTTGGTTCTAGGCCTCCTCGTCGGTACGTGGCAATTGGCATTTTTGACGCTTTTTCTGGCTAATCTTATCGGTTGCCTCATTGTTTTGCCTGGCCTTATCACGAAAAAGCTTTCGCGCACCACCCAAGTACCGTTTGGCCCTATGCTTATCGCGGCCTGCTTTATTGCTGTATTGTGGGGAGATACCATCATTAACTGGTATTTAGCAGCATTCCTCTAGACGGGCTCATTCTTTACTCCACCAGTAGTGCTTATGCTATAATGATGGCACAATGAATACGCGTAGTGCCGGCTTTACGATTATTGAGACTGTTCTATTCTTGGGGGTGAGCGGAATGCTGGCTGTCGGTATTCTGGCAGGCTCTTCGATAGTTATCTCTCAGCAGCGCTATCGTGATGCTGGAACGACTCTCCAGGCATTCATGCAAAATCAATACACGAATGTTTCAAATGTGGAGAACGACCGCAGTGATAAGTTAATCTGTAATAATAATGCCACAATCCAAGAGCAAGAAGTGAGTGGGCCGATTGCTGGAGCGAGCGATTGTGTCGTTATGGGAAAGCTGATTCAGATAGATAATAATGGTCAGACAATCGTATCATCAAATGTTATTGGTCGCCAAGTTGGAAATGTAACTGTGACGAACGACGTGGATGCGATTAAGCAGTACACACTTGCATGGACATCGGCAGGCCAAGAGCAGAAGCAGATCGACTGGGGAGCTTCACTGACGTATCCGGCTGGCCAAGGCGCAGACCCGATTGATTCGCTGAATTTGTTGATCCTTCGATCGCCGTTCTCTGGAGTTATGCGTACTTTCGTGACAGGTGATGCTACGCTAAATAACGTTCAGCGAACTATATCGCCCAGTGCAGTCAATGGTTTCAATCCCACCCTGACGCTTTGCCTTAACTCAGCTGACTTAACGGTTTTGCAACGACTCGGTCTCGTCGTACGGGCAGGTGCCACCTCCCCAAGCGCGATCGAGCTCTTTACTGAAGGAAGCGGATGCTAAGGCGAATGCGTAAGCTCCAATCTGGAGACACAATCATAGAGGTATTGTTTGCGGTGAGCGTTTTTAGCCTGATTGCTGTCGGTGCAGTCTTGATCATGAATCAAGGTATTAGCTCGGCCCAAAAAGCACTTGAAATTACCCAGGTCCGCCAGCAAATTGATGCACAGGCAGAAGCGCTTCGCTATGCCCATCACAGCTATGTCATGAGTATAGGGACCGATACAGGGGGAAGCGCGGAATGGGGTAATATCCGAGCAAGAGCTAAAGCGCCAGAGGCAATAACTGTTTTTGGGAATGCGAGTGGTTCTTCGCTATGTGATGATGTCCCTGAGGGCGCCTTCGTTATGAATGCCCGCACAGGTATGCTCAGTATGTCTGTGGAGCCTCGCTCCATCTCATCATCACAACCAGGCTATTCGTCGCCACCCTATGCCAAGGTAACCTATAATGGCAATCAATTAATTCAGGCTGATGGTATTTGGATTGAAGCGGCGGCAAGTGCGGGTAGCGGAGGAATAGGCTACACGGATTTTCATATCCGAGCTTGCTGGGAAAGCCCCGGGGCGGGACCAGCGATGACACTAGGGACAATTGTGAGGTTATATGAACCAGCTCTTTAAGAATAAACACGGCTTTACGATTATTGAGCTGATGCTTGCGATGGGATTCGTGTCTTTACTCCTGCTTGCGATTGCCATGCTCACGATTCATATTGGCTCAATCTATAATCAAGGCATCACATTACGAGAGGTGAATGAAGCTGGCTTAACGGTTTCTGAGGATATACAACGTACAATCGGTGCGGCTGCACCCTTCGTTGTAAACAGCGATAAAGAATCATCACAGTATAAGCCCGTTGATGGAGGCGGTAGGTTGTGCATCGGTAGCCATACCTATGCCTGGAATCTTTCTGGCAGTACCGTAAATCACTACACGCTCTCGAATACGCCCATATCACTTGTCAAAGTGGCTGATCCTGGCGGAAGGCTATGCCAAGATACCAACGAAGATATTATAAAAGATAACGCTAGTGAGTTACTGGCCGTGGGTGATCGCAATCTGGTACTCTACGACTTTGCGATCAGTGCTCCGGCGGACTTTTCGCTAGCAACGGGGCAGGCGCTCTATGCGGTTGACTTCACTATTGGGACAAACGGGACCGATATCGTTGATGCCGCTAACAAAACCTGTAAACCACCGTCTGAGTCCGATAGAAGCCGAGAATATTGCGCAGTCAACCAATTTAGTATTATTGTAAGAGCAGGCAGCGAAGCAGGCGGAAGGTAAGTGATATGAAGAAAAGAATGGCAATTCGTGAAAGGAATAACCAACGGGGCGCGGTCTCGTTAATTGTCGTTATATTTACGGCATTGCTTGTAACTATTATTACAATTGGCTTTGTCAGCCTTATGGTGCGCAATCAACAACAGGCCACCCAAAGTGATCTGTCGCAGAGTGCTTATGATTCAGCCTTGGCTGGCGTGGAAGACGCCAAGCGAGTCCTGCTTCTTGATAAGAAGTGTAAAGAAAATGATAATTTTGTTAATGGTGTACCCTGCGGTGCGATTACAACCGCAATCAATAGCGGGGACTGCAGCACCATCAAGACAATATTTGGGGGTGGTACAGGGGAGACATTAGTCGGACAAAGTGAGAATGACAAGCAACTTCGCCAGTCATACACCTGTGCCAAGATTCTGCTTAACACACCCGACTATCGAGGCAAAGATTTGAGCAACGGACAATCACAGCTGATACCTCTTATAGGTACGACAGCATACGATAAAGTCGAAATTATGTGGTTCACTCAGGAAGACGCCGCGGCTGCGAGCGGAGAAACCGAAGGGCTTGGTACCGTCAGCCTCTCCTTGCCGCTTACAACAGCAAATCCGCTCTTGCCACTCCAAGACACGTGGTCTTCGCAGACCCCTCCAGTACTGCGGGCTCAGCTCATGCAGGCGGCTACGACGTTTAGCTTGTCCGATTTTGATGACGCCGGTGTGCTGGGGAACTCCAGCAATAGCAGCGCGCTATTCTTGTACCCCTCGACAGTGGCTGGAGCCACCAGCTTTTCGCAAGATTCGTCCCTTTCTCCTAAAGAGCCCCAAAACGTTAAGTGTGATGCGAGCTCATTTAGGGACGGCGGCTTTGCCTGCAAAGTGGAGCTTCTTTTGCCATCACCGAAGGGCGGAGATGCCAACAACCGCTTAGCGTACCTGCGCCTAAACTCGTTTTATAACACGACTCGGTACCGCGTGGTACTCAAGGATAGTGCTGGTCAAATCGTTCCATTTTATGGAGTCCAACCAGAAGTTGACGTGACTGGAAAGGCCAACAACATTTTCCGCCGGGTCAAGGCTCGGGTTCAGCTCGATGCAGCCTACCCATATCCGGAAAGCACGTTGGATCTCAATGGCAACCTGTGTAAAGATTACGTTGTGACTGAGAATAGCGCAGATTATAGTGGTCTCAATCTCGACCGCTGCGATCCTCGCGGCTAAAGGTTACGATTCGCTATGAAATTTCTCATACACTTCCCGTAAGTGTTCATCGGTGACATGAGTATAAACCTGGGTCGTGCTAATACTGCTGTGCCCGAGCATGCTCTGGACGCTCCGAATATCAGCCCCATTCATCAGAAGGTCGGTAGCAAAACTATGGCGCATGGTGTGCGGGCTCACATGCTTCGTAATGCCCGCCAGGCGGGCATACTTGCTGATAATCCGCTGCACACTGCGCGCAGTGAGACGTTTATAATCTCCAGATGTATCCGCAGTTTGAGTGTTGCGGCTGTAGCTAATAAAGAGGGGAACCAGGCTATCATTGCGGGCTTCAAGGTAATTGGTGACGTGCTGGGCCGCGGCCTCACTGATAAACACTGGCCGGTCTTTTTGGCCTTTGCCGCGTACCATAAATTCGCGGCGCTTGGTGTTGATATGATCACGATTGAGCCCGACAAGCTCTGACACACGCAAACCGCTTGAAAAGAGCAGTTCAATCAGCGCACGATCGCGCAGCCCGGCTTCATCCGAAACGTTAATCTGTTCAATCAGCCGCATCACTTCATCATAGTGCAGAAAAGTAACTTGTTTGCGCGACACTTTTGGCAGTTTTATTTTCTCGGGGCTGAGGCTGGCGATATCTCGCGCGGAAAGGTAGGTCAAGAAGCCCCGGAGCGCAATGAGGTGGTAGCTTTGGGTGATAGTTGCAAGGGTTCCTTCGTAGTTGTTCGTGTAACGATTGAGCCACAGTCGGTATTTACGAATCATTTCAGTTGTTATTTTATCAACAGTAGTATCATTAGTAAATTCCACAAAACGTTCGAGATATAGCTTATAGTTTTCGGCGGTTTTCGCTGACCTGCCACCTTCAACCTCGAGGTGCTCGACATAATCCAACAGTAATTCCGACATATACATACACTAAGCATAGCGCAAACGGGGCATTTATAGGTACAATAGAACCTAATGAGTATCATTGAGGCAATTGTGCTAGGGCTGATCCAGGGACTGACCGAGTTTATTCCGGTCAGTAGTTCGGGGCATCTTGTGATTGCCCAAACGCTTTTTTCAGGGGCATCGAACCACTTGTTCCTAGAGTGGATCAACATCGGAACGTTCCTGGCGCTCTTGGTCTATTTTCGCCAGCGCATTATAGCAATTCTTACGGACATTATTCGGTACAAAAAATACACTCTGGCGCGCAATATCCTTATCACTGCGATCCCTGCTGGCATTGTTGGCCTTGTGTTCGCCGATTTTATCGCCGGCACGCTCTTCTTTAACAGCGCCATCACGGCAGTATGGACACTAGCTCTCGTAGGCATAGCAATGATTATGCTGGATCGGTTACCGAAAGCCTCAATGGTAGCTTCGGGAGACAAACTTAGTAAAACCAGGGCTCTTACTATCGGTCTTGCTCAGATCTTAGCCTTGATTCCAGGTGTATCCCGATCTGGATCGACAATTATTGCCGGGCGTCTTATGGGTCTTAAGGCTGCCGAGGCAGCTGAGTATAGCTTTCTCGCCTCATTACCAATCATGGGAGGTGTCGTACTGAAACTGCTCGTTAGTAGCACAGACCGGCAGTACTTTATCGATAATGCTGCCATGCTGACGCTTAGTAACGTCTGCGCCTTCATTTCAGGCCTCCTCGCTGTCGGCTTTTTGATGCGCTACTTGTCTCGTCATGGCCTAGCGGTCTTTGGCTGGTACCGAGTCGGACTCGCCGGTGTTCTTGCGCTCATCCTTTTGGTACAATAGGCAGGAAGCTACAGTACAACTAAAAGGAGACATATGGCAGAACAAACGAATATTGAACGAACCCTGGTACTTTTTAAACCCGATACGGTCCAGCGCGGCCTCGTCGGTGAGATTCTGACCCGCTTTGAGCGTGTTGGGCTAAAGATAGTCGGCACCAAGATGATTGCGCCGTCAAAAGAGCATTATCACAAGCACTACGAAGAGATTGGCCAGATGATTACTCGCCGAGGTGAGCATGCTTTTGATGTGACGCTACAGATGATGGTCCAGGGTCCTGTGATCGCTATGGTGTTTGAAGGTGTCGAGGCAATAGCGCTTGTCCGTAAGCTTGTCGGAGGCACAGAGCCAAAATCGGCCGATCCCGGCACGATCCGCGGTGATTTCTCACACATGAGCTTTGGGTATGCCGATACCAAGAATAAGGGTATTCCAAACCTCATTCACGCTTCTGGTGATGCCAACGATGCCGAACAAGAGATCGGCCATTGGTTTAGCGAGACCGAGCTCTATGAGTACGAGACTGTGCACGAGAAGTTTACACGATAGATAGCACTGTGTATAAGAAGGGGCAGCGGTCAACTTGACCGCTGTTTTCATGCTACAATAACGGTACGGTATACGCCTCGGTAGCTCAACTGGATAGAGCAGATCCGTCCTAAGGATAAGGTTGTAGGTTCGACTCCTGCCCGGGGTACCATTAAAGAGTACAATGATTATATGAGTAAAAAAGATTCTACCCCCCAAAAAGATTTTGACGGCCAACGGGAAGGCGAGGAGCTATTATTTGTCTTTCGCCGGCATATTATTGCGATGCGTAAAGGTTTTTATCTGCTCCTCATTCCATTTGCGCTCTCTGCTATTCCACCACTTATCTGGCAAACCAATCTTCAACTCTTTATTTTACCGATCGTTGGCCTTGGGGTAGGGCTCATCCTTTTTTCATACCACTTTATGATGTGGTATTTCACGATCTATATTGTTTCCAATCAGCGCATCCGTCAGGTCACGCAAAAAGGCTTTTTTGGCAAAAATGTGGTCGAGCTGAAGCTGTCAAAGATTCAAAACATAAGCTATAATATACCTGGGTTCTCGGGTGAGTTATTTAAGTTTGGCACGATCATTATTCAGACCTATGTCGGCGATCTGGTCATCCATAACGCCGAACACCCGGATAAGATTTACAATAAGCTTCAAGACGCGGTTGAATCAGCGGTCGATGAACAGGGAGTATATGAAGAAGATATTTAAAAAAAAGCGCACAGCTCAGCAGCAGGATCAGTCGCCGCTGCGTATTACCAATGAAACAGTCGCTGAGCACCGCGAGCGCATTCTCGCTGGCGGGCGAAAGTTCAAGTACCCTGTGCAATATGCCCGGCACCGTCTGGTCATCAATGCGATTATTATCGCTTTTGTAGCCATTATTCTTTTAATTGCTATCGGTTGGCAGCAGCTCTACGTCGCCCAAAATACTGGCACGTTCTTTTACCGAGTGACACGAGTCATACCACTACCAGTGGCCACGGTGGACGGTGAGACGGTACGTTACAGCGACTATCTCATGCGCCTGCGCAGCCAAGAACACTGGCTATCAACCAAGGGTCAGATAGAACAGGGTAAAAAAGACAACGAACGTCAGATTAATTACATCAAACGGAGTGTTATCAACGGGGCTGAGTCAGATGCGTACGCCGCAAAGCTCGCCCGCCAAAAGAGTATCACCGTGAGTGACAAAGAAGTCGACGAGGTGGTCAAGCGCAGCTTGCAAACAGCCAACGGCACGATATCGCAGGAACTTTATGACGCTTCCACTCTTGAAACGCTGGGGTACGACAGGGATGAATATCGGTTGCTCATCCAGCAGTCGCTTCTGAGGCAAAAAGTAGCCTACGCGATTGATTCTGTAGCCTCTCAAACCGCCGATACGGTTGCAAAACTCGTCACCGATCCAAATGCTGACTTTGAGGCCATCGCCAAACAAGTTGGTGGCGGGGTGCAGGCGGGCACCTCAGGACTGGTTCGAAAGACCAATCAAGACGGTGGCTTGACCCAAGCCGCGATGAAACTTACAGTTGGGCAGACCTCATCAGCCATCAAATCTACTACTGGCGACGGCTACTACTTTGTGAAACTGATTGAGAGCAATACAAATGAACTTAGCTACCGCTTTATCAAAGTGCCGCTGACGACCTTTGCCTCGGCGTTTAATGCCCTCCGTAAAGACGATAAAATCAAAGAATACATTACTATTCCAGCCCTGCAGTCCCAAGTAATTAAGTAAAAGGAGGTGCCCACGTGTATCATTTGCCACCTATGAGCTATGGCTACGGCGAGCTGAGCAAGTATATTAGTAAAGATATCATGGAGTTGCATCACAGCAAGCACCATCAAACCTACGTCGATAAGCTCAATAAGGCGCTTGACGATGCGCCGGCTCTCAAGGAGCGACCGTTAGAAACGCTGCTTGCGGATATCGATAGCCTTCCGACAACAGTTCAAACAGCTATCCGTAACCATGGTGGTGGTCATTATAACCACAGTTTGTTCTGGCAATGGATGTCACCGGATGGGGGCGGGCAGCCAACAGGCGATGTTGCCGCGCAAATTACCGAAAAATATGGTAATTTTCAAGCTTTCGTAGATGAATTTACATCAAAATCACTTGGAGTATTTGGCAGTGGCTGGGTATGGCTGCAACCAAATATGGACATTATTACAACAGCCAACCAAGATACGTCAATGATGCAGGGCTTACCAGCACCGCTGCTAGGTCTCGATGTCTGGGAGCATGCCTACTATCTTGATTACAAGAACAAACGCGACGATTACATTGCCGCTTGGTGGAACGTGGTGAACTGGGACTTTGTCGCCGAGCGACACAAGGCTTCGTAACAGAAAATACCACATCGAATGATGTGGTATTTTTGTGGCAAGCCTTAGCTGAACAGGTGTGGAACTATTCTAGCCAGCGCGTTTTGCTATTGGATGGTTGGGATTACGATTAATAAATGTATTGGCAAGTGCCAAGCTAGCCAAGGTATGGCCAGCATTTATACGACCGTCAAGCATCATATCTTCAACCTCATGCATTGGAAACCACTGTCGGTCAGTAATTACTTCACTTATATCTAATTTATTTTGAACAGGGGTGATACCTGCCGCTACAAAAAGATCAGAACGTGAGTTTCCACGCCCAACATTTTCTATCTGCCGCGGTAGCTGATGCCAGCAGTCAGCCGTAATAGCTGCTTCTTCGCGCAACTCACGCATGGCGGCCTCCAGAGCTGTTTCGCCTTCTTCCGGCATGCCTGCTGGAACCTCCCAACCTACTGTTTGAGAAGGATAACGTTCCTGTCTTACTAGCAATACATTGCGCTTACCATGCCTTTTATCTAAGGGAACTGTCGCAGCAGCTGCGTAGTCATCGTCGATGTAGGTGTATTCTCCATTTTCGCCATTCGGAAATTGTACCTGATCGATTCTGTATTGCAGGTGAGGGGCTACTACCACTAATTTTGAGTCACCGATACGTTTTGTAGCAAGTTTCGATGTTAATTTTTCAGACATAAAAAAATAGTACCACAAAAATACTATTTAGTCAACTTGGCGGACCGTAGCGGAACAAGTATGGAATTATTTTTCGTCTGATTCACTATATCCAAGTTCAGACAGTACTTCGTCTGGGTCTCGACCACTCTCCAATAACGCACCATAAATGTATGAGAGGGTATATTCGAAATCCATTGACTCTTGTTTGAGAAACTCAATATGGTCTGGATCTAAATACGGCGTTATTTTTTTAATAAGTCTTTCGGCTGGCTCACCAACAGACGCGACTTCAATGAGTGTAACAAGGCTAACAGAATCATAGGGGTCGATTTCTAGGTTAGTGTTTTCTGTGCTTGATCGAAATCCTACTGTCGGTTCAAAGCAGATTGAGGGGCTGCCGGGCCTATGCCAAATGAGCATCCCTAATATCTCTTCTGACTTCCTAGGTACTATGGCGGATAGTGTTATCTGACGCCCATCAGTGAAGTCTATATTAGTAGGATGACCGTTGAATGAATCCCAGAAGAAGGGCTCTCCATTCATCACGCTAGCTTCAACACCTTCACCGAACAATTCATCCAATGAGGAGCCATTCACTTTTAGACCATTTGTATCCTCATCGGGCAGACTAAAGTAAAGATGCTCACCAAGACTTGTTTGGAGAGGCTCAGATCCATAGTTAAGGGCTTCTGTAACAATTACGAGACGATTTGTCTCTAGCTCGTATTGCTTTACGAGACCTTGCCCTAAATCAGATCTCTCCGCTTGAAATGCGATATTTTTACGTTCCCAGGGTCCATCCATTTGAGGGAATGTGTGATAGTCAGCCCACCGCGCGAAACCATGCTGTCCACCGATACCTTCACTTGGGCCGACAGGCGTCATAGTGTGACTTGCGGTTAATTTCGCTACACTCAGATCTTCATCAGAGTAAAGTATTGGGACGGAGTCGCCGGATGTCTGCTCCTCTACAGAGAAATCAGTTATAAAACAGCCACGAGACCGAACGGATAGGCGAGAGCCGTACGCACTTTCTAGTGTCGCTATAGTATCGGGAACAGTCTCGGCATTTTTATGTGCATCGATCTGCTCAGAGAAGTTAGGAGTCGGCTCCTTCATAAATAAAATAATACCACAAAAGCGGCATTAAATCAATACGTGGCGGGCTCGACCGGATTTGAACCGGCGATCTCCTCCGTGACAGGGAGGCGTGATAACCACTTCACTACGAGCCCAGGTAGTAAATGAACTCTCGTATGATAGCAGTTTTTGGCCCCTGGTGCAACACTGGCAGCAGGAGAGCGAGAGTGCTATAATGAGCCATACGGAACCTGCCGCTGTAGCTCAGTTGGTAGAGCGGCGCTTTCGTAAAGCGTAGGTCACCGGTTCAAATCCGGTCAGCGGCTCCATAAAGAGGATTAAAACTATGAATACACGATTTGTTTCTTCACTCAGACACCTTTTTGCCGATCGGGCTATTCTTGGCTTTGCTGTTGCTATTCTTTTACTCTCACTAGCTTACGTAATCTACGTGATTGTCGCCTTGCAACCAAACGCCTCGTGGCTACCGACTCATTACTCGGCCTTTGGGGAGACGCATTTTTACCGCGATAAGTGGTACTATTTCATTGCCTTTGCGGTGTTTGGCCTTGTGTTTGCGGTCGCTCACATTGGATTGTTGGTCAAACTGGCAGCCCAAGAGCTACGGCCATTGGCGCTCGCCTTTGGCTGGCTGTCACTTCTTACAATCACTCTTATATTTGTTTACACCTATTCGGTACTGCACATTGTTTCCTAAGGGAAGCAATTTTACCCTATGATAAATCTTGAAATACCTCTAGGAAAACGAACATCGGCGTATCGTTGGTTCGAGATGTTGCCAGCTATCCTTAGCTACGGCTCTTTGATTTTGCTAGTGGTTCTTTCGCTTATCGATCCATTAATGGCCTCGGCATATCTGCTGCTCGTCATCGTCACCGTCATCGTCAAGGCAGTCGGGATTGCGGTCCATACAGTCAGGGGACGCGAGCGCCTCAATCAAGCCCAAAAAATAGATTGGCATGCTCGCCTGTGGGAACTAGAGGCTCCGGCCAAGAGCTATGAAGCCCTCCAGAGGAAACACCGTCGACAATTTGGCTTTTACCAGCATCAAGAGAACTTGCGTCTCATTGCGGCCGCCCCGGATACGTTTCCTAAGCCTTCGCAGCTATATAACGCCGTGATTATCGCCGCTTACAACGAGTCGTTCGAGGTACTTGATCCGACGCTCAAATCTATTATCGAGACGCACTATGACCACAAGCGTATGATCATCGTGCTGGCGTACGAGGAGCGGGGCGGTGCCGATATTCAGATCACCGTCCGTAAGCTCGAAGAAAAATACGCTGATGCATTCCATGCGTTCCATCTGGTGGAGCACCCAAGTGACTTGCCGAGCGAAGTCGTCGGAAAGGGCGGGAATATCACCTATGGAGGTAGATATCTTAAATATTGGCTCGACACCCAAGATATCCGCTATGAAGATGTCATCGTCACTACCCTCGATAGTGATAACCGGCCGCATCGTTCATACTTTGACTACCTGACCTATGAATATATTGTGCATGAAAACCGTAAACATCTGGCCTATCAGCCCATTTCGCTCTTTTTAAATAACATTTGGGATGCGCCGGCTCCGATGCGCGTGGTGGCGACCGGTAATTCATTTTGGAACATTATTAGCTCTATGCGACCGCATACACTGCGTAACTTTGCCTCCCACTCCCAGCCGATGGATGCGCTGGTGGAGATGAATTTTTGGAGTACACGCACGATCGTGGAGGACGGACATCAATACTGGCGGAGCTACTTCTATTTTGGCGGTAATTATGCGGTGACACCTATTTATGTGCCGATTTACCAAGATGCCGTCCTGTCCGATACCTATGTCCGTACCCTGAAGGCGCAGTTTGTGCAGCTTCGCCGCTGGGCGTATGGGGCCTCAGATATACCCTACGTGGCAACCCGTATTTTTAGTCGGCAGCGCAATGTACCGCTGTTACCCTCATTAGCTCGTTTGATTCGCTTGATCGACGGGCACGTCACGCTGGCAAGCGTGGCTATCTTGGTTACCATTGGAGGGTGGGTGCCGCTGCTTATAAATGGAGAAGCGGCGCGTAGCGTGGCGGCTCATCAACTCCCAGAGGTCATTAGTATTTTTCAACGTGTCGCCATGATCGGACTATTCGTGACGATTTTCTTAGCCTTTAAGATGCTGCCACCTCGGCCGGAGCGCTATAAGCGTCATCGTAGCATCGGGATGGTGCTACAGTGGATACTTATGCCAGTCACAGCGGTCGGGTATAGCGCGCTATCGGCTTTCTATTCGCAGACCCGACTTGCCTTTGGTAAATATCTCGATAAGTTTGATGTCACTGAGAAGGCGACCCATCAGTCGGTCGCACGGGCGCGCCGAGCGAAGGACGGCCACGGCGTTTTGTGGAAACGGAAACGATAAGCCGGTGTCTGGCGGCATATTGAATTGCCGCTAGCTCATCGAATCGCTTCAGGGTCGTATGCGTGACAGCGGCAATATCCTCGGACGTGAGAGAGCTCGGATGTTGCGTCGATAGGGTAAGTTCGACAGTCTTCGCTAACCAGAATGCCTGTCTTTTGCCCTCATCTGGCTGGTGGGTAAAGGCTTCGGCAATACTTATAACTAACTGACCTGGGTTGAATCGCTCGCTAGAGCCGTTTAGAGCGTATACAAGCGTGTTTTGAGCCAAAGATGGCTCCTCTATCGTACTAAAGACTACGCCGCACTGGGCGCAGCGACGACGCCGCCAGACTGACGGCTGTTTTTTATGTGGCCTCGAATTAATGACTGAAGTATTCCCATGAAAACAATTAATGCAAAACATGTCTATATATTGACATATGGCTATTTAAAAAGCTAGTGGATAACCGTGAGAATATCGGGGAAAAGAAAAACTATCCTTCAACAAAAGAAGGATAGTCAGGCGATTTGCTGTTGAGACGGGCAGGCGCTAAGGGTTAGCGTTCGGTTCGGCGCTTGACGTCATGCTTGGCTTCTTGCCAGGTTTTGTCAAGCTCGTAGTCGAGGTGAAACTTGGAAAGCAGGGATTGCTTGGTGTTGAGGGGGGATACGTCTTTTGTAACCATAGAAACATATTAGCATAAGCAGTAAGAATTGTCAATAGAACAGTAAGCCACGTAATATATCACGAGCAGTATAAAAACCTTCAAGAAGTGATACATACACTCGTGGAAAACTTGAGGGATCAGGGGATAAACGAAAAGATCCCGGCAGGGGATCTTTAATAAGCGATTATGGTGGACCCTGGAGGACTCGAACCTCCGACCTCGTCAACGTCAATGACGCGCTCTAGCCAACTGAGCTAAGGGTCCATGGCTTGAACTATCATATCAAACAGGGGCGATAGTTGCAATCGTA
>Ga0172380_10001070_pt1 | contig 48752 bp, 44 predicted proteins | sample Leawe162metaG_FD_119747 | JGI IMG/M metagenome (GOLD analysis project Ga0172380, IMG submission 119747) | Leachate microbial communities from a municipal landfill in Southern Ontario, Canada - Leachate well 162 metaG | ecosystem: Engineered > Solid waste > Landfill > Unclassified | place... | reverse complement strand
GGCGACACCAGATGCGGCGAGGGTCGCACCACGATGGTCGCGCCCGACAGCCCCTTGCCGACATAGTCGTTCGACTCGCCGGTCAGCACGATGCGCAGGCCCCGGACAGCGAAGGCGCCCAGGCTCTGGCCGGCCGAGCCGCGCAGCTCGACGGTCAGATGGTCCGACGGCAGGGCGCTCATGCCGAACTTGCGGGTGATGTGGCTGGAGACCCGCGCGCCGATGGCCCGGGCCGTGTTCCGCACCGTGTAGGTCAGCTGCATCTTCTCGCCGCGCTGCAGGAAGGGCGCGGCGTCGCGGACGATCTGGGCGTCGAGCGTGTCGGGCACCTCGTTGCGCCCCTCCACCGTGCAGTAAGGCTTGTTGACCCCCGGATCGGCGCGGACCAGCAGCGGGTTGAGGTCGAGGTCATCGAGATGCTCGCCGCCGCGGGAGACCTGGGTCAGCAGGTCGGTGCGGCCGACGATCTCCTGGATCGAGCGGAAGCCCAGCCCGGCCAGGATGCCGCGCACCTCCTCGGCGATGAAGGTGAACAGGTTGACGACCTTGTCCGGCGTGCCGGTGAACCGCGCGCGCAGGGCCTCGTCCTGGGTGCAGACCCCCACCGGGCAGGTGTTGGAATGGCACTGGCGGACCATGATGCAGCCCATGGCGATCAGGCTGGCCGTGCCGATGCCGAACTCCTCGGCGCCCAGCATCGCGGCGATGACCACGTCGCGGCCCGTGCGGATGCCGCCATCCGTCCGCAGGCGGACGGAATGACGCAGGTTGTTCAGCGTCAGCACCTGGTTGGCCTCGGACAGGCCCATCTCCCAGGGCGAGCCGGCGTATTTGATCGAGGTCTGCGGGCTGGCGCCCGTGCCGCCCACGTTTCCGGAGATCAGGATCACGTCGGCCTTGGCCTTGGCCACGCCGGCGGCGATGGCGCCGATGCCGGTCATCGACACCAGCTTCACCGTCACCCGGGCGTCAGGGTTGATCTGCTTGAGGTCGTAGATCAGCTGGGCCAGGTCCTCGATCGAATAGATGTCGTGGTGCGGCGGCGGGCTGATCAGCATCACGCCTGGCGTAGCGTGGCGCAGCCGGGCGATCATCTCGGTGACCTTGAAGCCGGGCAGCTGGCCCCCCTCGCCGGGCTTGGCGCCCTGGGCGACCTTGATCTCGATCTCGCGGCACTCGTTCAGGTACTCGGCCGTGACGCCGAACCGGCCCGAGGCGACCTGCTTGACCGCGCTGTTGGGATTGTCGCCGTTGGGCAGGGGGCGATAGCGGGCCCGGTCCTCGCCGCCCTCGCCGCTGACCGACTTGGCCCCGATGCGGTTCATGGCGATGTTCAGGGCGCCGTGCGCCTCCGGACCCAGGGCGCCCAGGCTCATGCCGGGGGTCAGGAACCGCTTGCGGATCTCGTTGACGCTCTCGACATCGTCCGGGGTCAGCGGCTTGCGGTCGCTGCGCCAGTCCAGCAGGTCGCGCAGCTGGATCTGCGGCAGGGTCCGCATGCCGGCCGAGAACCGCTGGTAGGTCTCGTAGTCGCCCGTGTTGCAGGCCGTCTGCAGCGTGTGGATCATGCGCGCCTCGAAGGCGTGCGCCTCGCCCGAGCGGCGGGCCTTGTAGAAGCCGCCCACCGGCAGGGCGACGAAGGCCGGATCCCAGGCGCGCTGGTGCAGTTCGACGGCGCGCTTTTCCAGGCCGGCGAAGCCGATGCCGGAGATGCGCGAGGGCATGCCGGGGAAGAACTCGGCCACCAGCGAGCGCGACAGGCCGACGGCCTCGAAGTTGTAGCCGCCGCGATAGGACGAGATGACCGCGATGCCCATCTTGGAGATGATCTTCAACAGGCCCTGCTCGATGGCCGTCTTGAAGTTCACGCAGGTCTGGCGAAGCGTCGCCTCGCCCATCAGGCCGCGCTCGAGCCGGTCCTGGAAGCTTTCCTGCGACAGCCAGGCGTTGACCGCCGTGGCCCCGACCCCGACCAGCACCGCGAAATAGTGGGTGTCCATGCACTCGGCCGAGCGCACGATGATCGAGACGTAGGAGCGCAGGCCCTTGCCGACGAGGTGGGCGTGAACCCCGCCGGTGGCCAGGATCATCGGCAGGGCCACGCGGTCAGGCCCGCTCATCTCGTCGGTCAGCACGATGGTCGCGCAGCCGCGCAGGGCCGCGTCCTCGGCCTCGGCGCGGATGCGGTCGAGATTGGCGCGCAGGGCGTCGCCCGGGCGGGCCTCCGACGCCGGGATCGGCATGGTGCAGTCGATGACGGCCAGGGCCTTGTCGCCGATGTAGCCGAGGATCCGCTCGTACATGCCGGTCGTCAGCACCGGGCTTTCCAGCACATAGACATCGGTCTGGGCCTCGTCCTCGACGAGGATGTTGCCGAGGTTCTTGAAGCGGGTCTTCAGGCTCATCACCCCGGTCTCGCGGAGCGGGTCGATAGGCGGGTTGGTCACCTGGCTGAAGTTTTGGCGGAAATAGTGGCTGAGCGGGCGGTAGTTGTCCGACAGCACGGCCAGCGGGGTGTCGTCGCCCATCGAGCCGATGGCTTCCTTGCCGTCCTCGACCATCGGGGCGAGCACCAGCTCAAGGTCTTCCAGCGTCATGCCGGCGGCGGCCTGGCGACGGGCCAGTTCCTCGCCATGGCAACGGCGCGGCTCGGGCCCCGGCGCGATCCGCTCTTCCAGGTTGACCATGTTGCCGAGCCAGTCGGTGTAGGGGTGCGCATCGGCCAGCCGGTCGATAATCGCGTCCTCGTCGTAGAGCCGCCCCTCGACCAGATCGATGGCGATCATCCGCCCGGGCGAGATGTTCAGCTTGCGGACGATGCGTTCCTCGGCCACGCCGCACATGCCCGCTTCCGAACCCATGATGACCAGGCCATCGTCGGTATAGGCCACGCGCAGCGGGCGCAGGCCATTGCGGTCCTTGCCGGCCACGACCCAGCGGCCGTCGGTGGCGCACAGCGCCGCCGGACCGTCCCACGGCTCCATCACGGCGTTGCAGTAGGAGTAGAGCGCCCGGTGCTGCGGCTTCATCTGCTCGTCGGTCTTGCTGGCCCAGGCTTCCGGGATCAGCAGGGCCTTGGCCATCGGCGCGTCGCGGCCGGCGCGGACCAGCACCTCGAAGGTGTTGTCCAGGGCCGCGGAGTCCGAGCCGCTGGGCTGGATCACCGGCTTGATGTCGTCGCCGAAATCGCCGAATGCCTGGGCGGCCATGCGGATCTCATGGCTCTTCATCCAGTTGGTGTTGCCCTTCAGCGTGTTGATCTCGCCGTTGTGGGCCAGCATCCGGAACGGCTGGGCCAGCCGCCACTGGGGGAAGGTGTTGGTCGAGTAGCGCTGGTGGAAGATGGCCACGGCCGCGGCGAACCGCTCGTCGCGCAGGTCGGGATAGAAGTCGTCGATGTTCTCGGCCAGGAACATGCCCTTGTAGATCAGCGACCGCGCCGACAGGGAGCAGATGTAGAAGTCGTTGATCGCCGAGGCGGCGACCTTCTTCTCGATCCGCTTGCGACAGAGGAACAGGGCGCGCTCAAGCGCCTCGCCCTCCATTCCCGGCGGGGGCGAGAGCATGATCTGCTCGATCTCGGGCCGGGTGGCGTTGGCCTTCTCGCCGATCACCGAGGTATCGACCGGCACCTGGCGCCAGCCGTAGATGTAGAAGCCGAAGCGCAGGGCCTCGCTCTCGACGATCGTGCGCGCCGCTTCCTGGGCGCCCAGGTCCGTGCGCGGCAGGAAGATCTGGCCCACGGCGATGGCGCCGGGCCGCAGCTTGTGGCCGGTGTTGCGCACCTGATCGATGAAGAAGTCCCGCGGCACCGACAACAGGATGCCGGCGCCGTCGCCGGTCTTGCCGTCGGCATCGACCGCGCCCCGGTGCCAGACGGCCTTCAGCGCCTTGATGGCCAGATCGACCACCTCGCGACGCGGCTTGCCGTCGATGGCGCAGACGAGGCCCACGCCACAGTTGTCGCGCTCGGACGTCGGATCATAGGCGTGACCGTCGATCAGCAGCTGACGGTTGGCGAGGTAGCGGGTGAGTTCGGCGCTCATGTCGGTCACTCGGCCGCGACGAGGGCGGGGGTTTCCGCCTTCGCCTGCAGATAGCTGTGGATGGAGGCGGCGGCGTCGCGGCCGTCGCGGATGGCCCAGACGACCAGCGAGGCGCCGCGGGCGATGTCGCCAGCGGCGAACACGCCGTCGAGGTTGGCCGCCTGGGTCTTACGGTCGATCTTCACCGTGCCCCAGCGGCTGACCGCCAGATCCGGTTCACTCAGGGTGGCGGGCAGGTCTTCCGGATCGAAGCCGAGCGCCCCGATCACCAGCTGGGCCGGCAGGTCGAAGTCCGAGCCATCGACCGCTTCCGGCGCCCGGCGGCCGGAGCTGTCGGGCGGACCCAGGCGCATGCGGATCGCGCGCACGCCGGTGACGCCGTCGGCGCCGCCGAGCAGGCCGCGCGGGGCGGCCAGCCATTCGAACACAACGCCCTCTTCCTCGGCATTGGTCACTTCGCGCAGGGAGCCGGGCATGTTTTCGCGATCGCGGCGATAGAGGCAGGTGACCGACCGGGCCCCCTGGCGCACGGCCGTGCGCACGCAGTCCATGGCCGTGTCGCCACCGCCGATGACCACGACATCCTTGTCGGCCGCATTGAGGGTTCCGGCCTCGAAGTCAGCGACCAGGTCGCCCATCCCCTTGCGGTTGGAGGCGATCAGATAGTCGAGCGCCGCGACCACGCCCTCCGAGCCCGCGCCCGGCATTTCCAGCGCCCGCGCGGCATAGACGCCGGTCGCCAGCAGCACCGCGTCATGACGCTCGCGCAGTTGCGGCAGGGTGGCGTCGCGGCCGACCTCGAAGTTCAGCTTGAAGATGACGCCGCCGTCGGCCAGCCGCTGCGTGCGACGCTCGACGACGTCCTTCTCCAGCTTGAAGCCGGGGATGCCGTAGATCAGCAGCCCGCCGGCGCGGTCGTGGCGGTCATAGACGGTGACCGCATAGCCCAGCTCGCGCAGAACCTCGGCCGCGGCCAGGCCCGCCGGCCCGGCGCCGACGATCCCAACCGACTGGCCAAGCTCGGCGCGGACGACCAGCGGCTTCACCCAGCCTTCTTCCCAGGCCTTGTCGGTCAGGTAGCGTTCGACCGCGCCGATGGTCACGGTGCCGTGGCCCGACTGCTCGATCACGCAGTTGCCTTCGCACAGGCGGTCCTGCGGACAGATGCGGCCGCAAATCTCGGGCATGGCGTTGGTCGCCTGCGACAGGCGATAGGCTTCCTCCAGCCGCCCGGCGGCCGTCAGGCGCAACCAGTCGGGGATGTTGTTGTGCAGCGGGCAGTGGGTCTGGCAGAAGGGGACGCCGCACTGCGAACAACGCGAAGCCTGTTCGGCGGCCTTGGCGTCGATGAAATCGGCGTAGATTTCATGGAAGTCGCGGTCGCGCGTCCGCGCCTCCCGCTTCTCCGGAGTGCGGCGATCGATGGTCGTGAACTTCAGCATCCGCTCGGCCATGCCGCGCCCCAGCCTTCCTGTAGGAAAAGATTGCTCAGGGGCCCTTTTACGGCCTGGGAAACGCACGAAAAATGCGATTGTCAATATTGTTGACGAAAATCCCACCTTGCGGCCCGTCGCGGGCCCGGGATTCTGCGACCGCCTCGCAGGTATTGTCCCAATTGTAGACTATAAACACGAAAGCCTCTCATGAACGACTTTCTCGCCGCCATCCTCCTCGGGATCATCGAGGGCCTGACCGAGTTCATCCCGGTCTCCTCGACCGGCCACCTCCTGCTGGCCAAGGCGGCCCTGGGCCTGACCGATCCGTCGTGGGACAGCTTCATCGTGTTGATCCAGCTGGGCGCGATCCTGGCGGTGATGGCGCTCTATTTCAGGCGACTGTGGGCGGTGCTGATCGGCCTGCCGACCAGCGCCGAGGCCCGCCGCTTCGCCCTGTCGGTGCTGGTCGCCTTCCTGCCGGCCGTGGTGTTCGGCTTCCTGCTCTACGACTTCATCAAACAGGTGCTGTTCGAGAGCCCGGGCGTGATCTGCTGGTCGCTGATCGTCGGCGGGGTGCTGCTGCTGGCCATCGACCGCTGGAGCCCAGCGCCGCGCCAGCAGGACGCGATGAAACTGCCGCTGCCGACGGCGCTGGGCGTGGGCCTGTTCCAGGTTCTGGCGATGATCCCGGGCGTCTCACGCTCGGGCGCGACCATCGTCGGCGGCGTGATGCTCGGCATCGACAAGCGGGCGGCGGCGGAATTCAGCTTCTACCTGGCCATCCCGACCATGATCGGGGCCTTCGCCAAGGACTTCTGGGAAAGCCGCGAGAGCCTGATGGTCGGCGACCATCTGGGCCTGCTGGCCGTCGGCTTCGTGGTCTCGTTCGTCTCGGGCCTGGTGGTCGTGAAGGTGCTGCTCGATTTCGTCAGCAAGCGCGGCCTGGCGCCGTTCGGCTGGTGGCGGATCGCGGTCGGCGCCGTGGGGCTAGCCTGGCTCTATCTGGCCTAGAACGCCCCTTCCGGGACGGCCGCGTACTGGCCGCCCTTGCGGTAACGATAGAGGTAGCTGGGGGCGATGGCCTCGACGCTGCGCGGCGCGATCCCCAGCGCCTCGAGGCCCGCCGCCCCGTCGGTCACGACGTTGTCGGCGCGCAGCAGTTCGACCTGGTCGGCCGTCAGCACCGGGGCGATGCCGATGATCGCCGTCAGCGCCGCGACCTTGCCGATCAGGCCGGCCACCGGCCACGGCAGCGGGACCAGAAGGCGCCGCTTGCCCGTCTCGCACAGCACGAAGGCCATCAGCTCGCGGTAGGTGAACACGCCGGGCCCGCCCAGCTCATAGGCGCGGCCGGCGCAGGCCGGGTCGGCCAGGACCTTGGCCACCGCCGCGGCCACGTCGCCGACATAGACCGGCTGGAAGCGCGTCGCGCCGCCGCCCGGCAGCGGCAGGGCCGGGCTGAAGCCGGCCATCGTCGCGAAGCGGTTGAAGAAGTCGTCCTCTGGGCCGAACACCACCGACGGCCGCAGGATCACCGCCGTGGGAACGGCGGCGCGCACGGCGGTCTCTCCCTCGGCCTTGGTGCGCGCGTATTTCGACGGGGACTTTGCGTCGGCGCCGAGGGCCGAGATCTGTACGAACCGGGTCACGCCCCGGGCGGCGGCGGCCTCGGCGATGGTCTTCGCGCCCATCGCATGCAGCGCCTGGAACCCCTGACGGCCGCTCTCGAACAGCACCCCGATCAGGTTCACGCAGGCCTCGGCCCCGTCCAGCGCCCGGTCCACCGAAGCGGCGTCGCGGACGTTGGCCTGGACCACCTCGATCTGGCCGACGTCGCCGAGCATGCGCAGCCGGTAGCCGCGGCCGACGTTGCGGGCGGCGACCCGCACCCGCCAGCCCTGTCTGGCCAGCGAACGGACGACCTGGCGACCGACGAAGCCGGTTCCCCCGAAGACGGTGACGAGCCCACGCATGACGGCGCCTTTTCCCTGCACGAATGCGCCCGGATAGACGACGCGCGGTCCATGTGCAACGCGCCATTGACCGCATCAAGGCGGCGCCCTATGAGGCTCGCCTTCGCGCTGATCCGGGGTTCCGGAAAGGTATGCGAGCCCAGGTGGCGGAATTGGTAGACGCGCTGGCTTCAGGTGCCAGTGGCTTAACGGCCGTGGAGGTTCGAGTCCTCTCCTGGGCACCACCCTCCTCTTCTATATGGTAGAGAGTGAGAGAGGGAGCGACCGCATTTGGCCAATCATCTGCATGAAGGCGACATCCCGGCGGGCCTGTTCACGGGCGCCACGTCGGTAGCCATCGATTCGGAGACGATGGGCCTGAGCCTGCAGCGCGACCCGTTGTGCCTGGTGCAGATCTCGGCCGGCGACGGCAACGCCCATGTGGTGCGGCTGAACCGCCCCGCCTACGACTGCCCCAATCTCAAGGCGCTGCTCGTCGATCCGGCGGTGCTGAAGATTTTTCACTTCGGCCGCTTCGATATCGCCATGTTCGAGCGGTATCTGCAGGTGACGACCACCCCTGTCTGGTGCACCAAGATCGCCTCCAAACTCGCCCGCACCTATACCGACCGCCACGGCCTGAAGGACGTGTGCAAGGAGCTGCTCGGCGTGGACCTTTCCAAGGCGCAGCAGAGTTCCGACTGGGGCGCGGCGACTCTTTCGCCCGAGCAGCTGGCCTACGCCGCCTCCGACGTCCTCTATCTGCACGGCCTGAAAACCCGGCTGCAGGCCATGCTCGACCGCGAAGGTCGGGCGGCCCTGGCCCAGGCCTGTTTCGACTTCCTGCCCCAGCGCGCGCGGCTCGACCTCGCCGGCTGGGAAGAGGTCGATATCTTCGCGCACAGCTGAGCTGAACATGACCGCCACGTCGCACCCCGTGACACTGCCGGTCGATCGCGGCGCGGCGTTCGCCCGCTGGGAGCGGCGGCTGGTGCTGATCAGCGCGCTGCGACGCGTGCTGCCGGCGATCATGGGCCTGATCACCCTGGGCCTGGCGACCCTGGTGACGATCAGCGCGCTCAAGGCCCCGCATCCGGTGAAGACCGACGATCCGATCATCCGCATGGTCGGGGCCCGCTTCCAGGGCCGGGTCGAGGACGGCCGCAGCTTCCTGATCGGCGCCCAGGAGGCGGCCCGCGACGAGCGCCAGCCGCATCGCGTCACCCTGGTCGAGCCGATCATGGTCGTCGGGGCCGAAACCGCCACGCCGCGCCGGCTGATGGCCCGGATGGGCGTCTACGACGAACAGACCCAACTGCTGCGGCTGACCGGGGACGTCCGGATCGACGACGGGCTGGGCAACCGGGTGGCGTCCAACGACATCACCATCGACACCCGTACCGGCACGGCCGTCGGGCAGAGCGGCATCGAGGGCGACGGCCCCGTGGGCCAGGTCTCGGCCGACTCCTACAGCGTCAAGGACAAGGGCGATCGCATCGAATTCCGAGGCAGGGTTCGCACGCGGGTCAATCCGGAATAAGACAGGTCATGATCATGTCGGGAGCGCGCATGCAGAGCGCGGTTACAAAACTTGGATGGGCGGCGCTGGCCGCGGCGAGCGTGCTGCTCGGAGCGGGAAGCGCCGCGGCGCAGCTCGACCCGCGCGCGCCGATCGATATCACCTCCGACGCCCAGGATGTCATCCAGAGCCAGTGCTTATCGGCCTGGACCGGCGCGGTGGAGGCTCTGCAGGGCCGCACCCGTCTGCGCGCCGAGAGCGTGAAGGTCTACAGCGTCAAGAAAGGCGACGGCTGCGGCGCCAGCGACCGCTTGGAGGCCGGGGGGCAGGTCTATTTCGTGACCCCCGAACGCACCGTCCGCGCCGACAGCGCCGTCTACAGCTTCACCACCGAGACGATCACCCTGACCGGCGGCGTCATCGTCGTGCAGGGCAAGAGCGTCGTGCGCGGCGACCGGCTGGTGATCAACACCAAGACCGGCGAGGCGCAGATGTCCTCGAACGTCACGGGCCGCAACAAGGCCGGCCGCGTGCGCGGCGTCTTCTATCCCGACCAGGGGACCACCAACTAGGTGGCCGCCGACCTCGACCAGAGCGGCGAGGGGCTCGTCGTCGATCGGCTCGTCAAGTCGTTCGGGGAACGCCAGGTCGTGCGCGGCGTCAGCCTGCGCCTGCGCCGCGGCGAGGTCGCCGGCCTGCTGGGCCCCAACGGCGCGGGCAAGACCACCTGCTTCTACATGATCACCGGCCTGATCCCCGTCGATGAGGGGACCATCCGGCTCGATGGCCGCGACATCACCGCCCTGCCGATGTACCAGCGCGCCCGGATGGGCCTGGGCTACCTGCCGCAGGAGGCCTCGATCTTCCGCGGCATGACGGTCGAGGAGAACGTCCTGGCCGTGGTCGAGATGCGCGAGAAGGAAACCGGCCGGGCCCGCGAGATGACCCAGGCCCTGCTGGACGAGCTGCGCATCAGCCACCTGAAGACCGCGCCGGCCGTGTCCCTGTCGGGCGGCGAGCGGCGGCGGGTGGAAATCGCCCGCGCCCTGGCCAGCGAGCCCAGCTTCATGCTGCTGGACGAGCCGTTCGCCGGCATCGACCCCCTGGCCATCGCCGACATCCGCGACGTGATCGGCTATCTCAAGGGCCGCGGCATCGGCATCCTGATCACCGACCACAACGTGCGCGAGACGCTCGACATCATCGACCGCGCCTCGATCATCCATGCCGGCGAGGTGCTGTTCGAAGGCGCGCCGCAGGAGATCGTCGATAACCCGGAGGTCCGCCGGGTCTATCTGGGGGACCGGTTCACGTAGAGCCGGTCATCGTTCACCACATCTCTCCTCCGTCATGGCCCGACTTGTTCGGGCCACCCAAGCGTGGTGAGCGAGGAGATTGCCCCCGCCGTTCCAGCGTCGTCCGCCAGGGCGGTGTTCATGGGTGGCCCGAACAAGTCGGGCCATGACGATCTGGGGGCGGGATGTCGATCGGTCTCGCCCACCCTCTGCAAGAACCGCGCCGCTTAAGGGCGGCGTTAACCGTCGCCCTGCAAGCTGCCCCCTGGTAGTTCCAACGGGTGGGGGAAGCGCGTGGCGCTCGGTCCAAGACTTGAGCTGAGACAGGGCCAGAGCCTCGTCATCACGCCGCAGCTGCAACAGGCGATCAAGCTGCTGCAGCTGACCAACCTCGAGCTCGAGGCCTATGTCGAGGGTGAGCTGGAGCGCAATCCGCTGCTGGCGCGCGACGAGCGCGACAGCGAGGGCGACGCCGAGCCGGTCAGGACCGAGACCCCGGACTATTCCGCCGACCAGCTGCCCGACGGCGCGGCCCAGGCCGACATGGACGCCGGGCCGTCCGACCTGTCGCCCGGCGAGCGCGACGCCGGCGACGCTGACACCAGCGAGCCGGGCCGGGCCGGGGGCGACATCGACTGGTCGCGGGCCGGTCGCGGCGCGACGTTCGAGGGCGAGGACAGCCTCGAAGGCCGCCTGACCCGCGACAAGACCCTGGGCGAGCATCTGCACGACCAGCTTGCCGTGGCGCGTCTGTCGGAGCCGCAGCGCGCCGTCGCCGCGGTGCTGATCGACGCCGTCGATGAGGGCGGCTACATGCGCGCCGACCTGGTCGAGATGGCCGAACGGCTGGGCTGCGAGCTGGCCTTCGTCGAGGAGGTGCTGGGCGTGCTGCAGGGCTTCGAGCCCACCGGGGTGATGGCCCGCGACGTGCGCGAATGCCTGTCGCTGCAGCTTCGCGAGCGCGACCGGCTGGACCCGGCGATGGCCGCCCTGCTCGACAATCTCGACCTGCTGGCCCGGCGCGACATGACCGGTCTCAAGCGCGTCTGTGGCGTGGACGACGAGGATCTGCGCGAGATGATCGGCGAGCTGAAGGCCCTGACGCCCCGGCCGGGCGCGGCCTTCGGCGGCGAGCCATCGCAGCCGGTCGTGCCGGACGTGTTCGTGCGCGAAGGCTCGGGCGGGCTGTGGCTGGTCGAGCTCAACACCGACACCCTGCCCAAGGTGCTGGTCGACCGGCGCTATCATGCCAAGGTTTCGGGCGGGGCCCGCACCGACCAGGAAAAGACCTTCGTCCAGGACTGCCTGGCCAGCGCCAACTGGCTGGTCAAGAGCCTGGACCAGCGGGCCCGCACCATCCTCAAGGTGTCGAGCGAAATCGTGCGCCAGCAGGACGGCTTCCTGGCCTATGGCGTCGAGCACCTGCGGCCGCTGAATCTGAAGACCGTGGCCGACGCCATCGGCATGCACGAGAGCACGGTCAGCCGGGTCACCTCGAACAAATACATCGCCACCCCCCGCGGGGTGTTCGAGCTGAAGTTCTTCTTCACCTCCTCGATCGCCTCCTCGTCCGGCGGCGAGGCCCATTCGGCAGAGGCCGTGCGACACAAGATCCGCCAGCTGATCGACGCCGAGCGGGCCGAGAGCGACGTGCACTCCGACGACGCCATCGTCGATATCCTCAAGGAGGCCGGCGTGGACATCGCCCGCCGCACCGTCGCCAAATATCGCGAAGCCATGCGGATTCCGTCATCGGTCGAACGCCGACGGATGCTACGCGCGGCTGTCTGATGCCGGACACGAACCGCCCGTTCGCGCGTTTCTGGCCGCATGTGGAGCGCGACCATGGATCCCGTTGAACGCCGCCGGCCACTCTCGGAGATGCTCACGGACATCGCCGACGACCCCGATCCGGTCGTGACCATCGGCGAGATCATCCACCGCCTGGGCCAGCGGTCCTTCGGCGCCCTGCTGTTCTTCTTCGCGGCGCCCAACTGGTTGCCCCTGCCGCCCGGGTCCTCGACCTTTCTCGCCGGGCCGCTGATCATCCTGGCGCCGCAGATGGCCCTGGGGGTCCGCCGGCCCTGGCTGCCGCGCTTCATCGACGAGCGGAAGCTGAAGCGCGCCAGCCTGGCCGGCGCCCTGCGCAAGCTGACGCCGATGCTTCAGCGGGTGGAGAGGGTCTCGCGGCCCCGGCTGGTGTTCCTGTTCGGCCCGGTGGGCGACCGGATCATCGGCCTGACGATCACGCTGCTGTCGCTGGTGCTGCTTCTGCCCATCTTCCTGGGCAACATGGCGCCGGCCGCCGCCATCGCCGCTTTCGGCCTGGCCCTGGTCCAGCGGGACGGGGTCCTGGCCCTGATCGGCTACGCCATCGCCGGCCTCAGCGTCGGCCTGCTGGTGGTCGGCTGGAACGTCGCCGTGGCCTTCATCGAGCACATTGCGCGGATCATCGGACTGGTCTGACGACCCCCGCTCACAAACTGGCGAGCGCGCCGTCGGGCGCTTGACACCTCTGGCCCGCTGGCGCGTTCTATACCCATGCAAGTGCAAGTCTCCGGCAAGCACGTCGACGTCGGGGAGGCCCTGCGTTCGCGGGTCTCGGACGACATCACCACCACCATCGGCAAGTATTTTGATCGCGGCGGCACGGCCGACGTCACGGTCACGAAGGAGGGTTACGCGTTCAGGGTCGATTGCACCATCCGCCTCAATTCAGGGCAGATGCTGCAGAGCCAGGGCCTGGCCGGCGACGCCCACGCCGCCTTCAGCGCCGCGCTCGACAAGATCGAGAAACGCGTGCGGCGCTACAAGCGACGGCTGAAGAGCCATTCGGTCCAGGCCGAGGCCCGCCGCGTGGAAACGGCGGCGATGTACGTCCTCAAGGCCCCCGACGACGAGGTCGAGGACTGGGACGGGATCGACGACCACGCCCCGCCGACCGGCATGATCATCGCCGAGTCGGAGGAGGCCCTCAAAACAATGACTGTTTCGATGGCGGTCATGGAACTGGACTTGACCGAATCCCGCACAATCGTGTTTAGGAACGCCGCCCACGGCGGATTGTCGGTGGTGTATCGCCGACCGGACGGGAACATCGGCTGGATCGACCCCGAGCGCACTCAGTCACAGAGCGGCAATGGAAAGCGGATAGTCGCCTGACATGGCGCGGCCGCTTCCGGCATCCGGTCTGAATCTAGCGAGTCTTGAGCGTATGAATATTGGAGATCTGCTGGACCCGCGCGCCATCGCGCCGCGCGCGGGAGGCGGCGGCAAGCGCCAGGTTCTGTCGGCCGTGGCCGACATCGCCGCCCGGAATTTTGGCCTCGACGCGGAGCGGGTGCTCGACGCCCTGCTTGAGCGCGAGGCGGCGGGCTCGACCGGCGTGGGACACGGCGTCGCCGTGCCCCATGCGCGCCTGCCCGGCCTGACCCGGATGCGCGGCGTGTTCCTGCGCCTGGAACAGCCCACCGCCTTCGAGTCGGTCGATGACCAGCCGGTTGATCTGGTGTTCGCGCTGCTCGCGCCGGTGGGATCGGACTCCGAGCACCTGCGCACCCTGGCGCGGGTGTCGCGCCTGTTGCGCAAGGGCGATGTACGCCAGCAGCTGCGGCAGGCCCGCACGGGCGAGGCGATCTACGCCCTGCTGGCGCGCGAGCCGCAGTCCACGGCCGCCTGACAAAGCGACCGCATCCGAAGAATTCGGTGACAGTTTACGAATTCGCCGTCCGCGCACGGCGGCGCCGAGGGCGTGATGCGGACGAATTCGTAAACTGTCACCGAATTCGAAGCTGGACTCTAGTGGACCGACACCGGCGCCAGTTCGTGCGCCAGGGCGGCGGCCATGGCGGAGTCGCGGTCGCCCAGCACGGCCAGGCGTTCTCCATCCGCGCGGTGCACGGCGTAGAGCGTCTGTTCGGGGCTGAGCTCGAAGCCGCGCAACGCCGCCACGGGCGTATCGGCGATGATCTCGGCCGCGGTGACCGGCCGCACATAGACCAGGTCGGGTCCGCCAAGGGCGGCAAAGGCTTCGTTGGTAAGCAGTTGGGGCGTCATTTCGACCACCTCCTTCACTAGGGGAACGCAGCGGACGGCCGCTGGTTCAGCCGGGCGGGCTGGCGTTGGGTTGCGTCATTCAGTCCGCCGTGCGAATCGGAATCCGCTGGATCAGGCGTTCGGGCTCGGGACGGGCCAGATCCACGTGCAGCAGCCCGTGTTCCAGCAGCGCCCCGCGCACCTCCATCCCGTCGGCCAGCACGAAGGTCCGGATGAACCCGCGCGCCGCGATGCCGCGATGGAGATAGGCCTTGTCGGCCGTATCGGGGCCATCGCCCCGGCGGCCGGCCACGGTCAGCTGGTTGCCCTCGACCTGGATCTCAAGCTGGTCGGGGGAAAAGCCGGCCACGGCCAAGGTGATCCGCACCTCACCATCGTCGCGGGCTTCCACATTGTAGGGCGGATAGCCTTCGGCGGCGGCCTTGGCGGCTCGCTCGATCAGGGCCCGGGTTTGGTCGAAGCCCAGCAGGAACGGGCTGTCGAACAGGAGCGGTCGTGTCGTCATCGTCACAGAGTCCTCGCACAGCGACTCCCGCCCGCCGGCCCTATCAGGCGTCCGGCGAACGGCTTGACCCATAGGTGGCGATTGACGGGGCGGGCCGCAAGGCGGCGACTGCGGGTCGCGGGCGCTCCGGGCCGAATGATCGTGCTCCCGGGCCCGCCGACCGCGGCTGGCGAGAAATTCCCCTCAAGATTGAATTTCCGACCAAAGGGATTAACCTTTCACGCGAACCCGCCCGGCCGTCCGCCGGATGGCGGCGGCTTCGCGGCCCAGGCCGCTTCGGCTACCGGCGCGTCCAGACGCCGGACCGGTTCTGAAGGGAAAACGCGCCATGACTCTGGCTATGCATACGATGGACGACCGCGCCGCCGGTCGTGAACGCCTGTCCCGCGTGCTGGGCGTGGCGAGCGCGCTCTATGTCCTGATGGCCCTGATCACCGCCGCCGTCGCGGCCCTGGGCCTGTTCGGCCTGGCCGGGGTGGCCGTCGATCCCGCGGCGGCCGAGCCGGCCCGGCTGCTGGGCCTGCCCTGGAGCCTGGCGATCAGCCCGGCCCTCGCTCCGTCGCCGACGATGCTTCTGCTGCTGGCCGGCGGAGCCATGGCGGTCAACGCCGGCCTGATCCAGCTGGCGGCCCGGATGCTGCGCGGGGCCTGAAAAGGCGAAAGCCCGCCGGCGTGACCGGCGGGCTTTCATTGGTGGAGCTAAGCGGAGTCGAACCGCTGACCTCTTGAATGCCATTCAAGCGCTCTACCAGCTGAGCTATAGCCCCGAGGTCTCGGGTTTCCCGCAACCGGCGGGCCGGCGGCGAGGGCGCGGTTCTAGGCCGTCATCCCTCGCCGATCAAGAGCCGCCGCGCGGAATTTCCGTTCAGCGATCCTCGACGTCGTTTTCCCCGGGCAGGCCGTCGATTTCGTCCTCCGGGAAGTCCTCCTCGTCCTCGTCCTCGAGGAACGGCACGCCGTCGGCTTCCTCGTCGTCGGCGAGTTCCTCGTCCTCGGCGAAATCGACGCCCAGGTCGTCCGCCGGGGCCGGGGCCACGACGGGATCGTCGGACTCCTCGTCGGTCTCGATCGGCTCGGCCGCGGCCTCGTCGTCGATTTCCGGAGTCTGATCGGGTTCTTCCTCGAAGCCGTCGGCGTCGGGATCGACGGTCTTGACCGGCTTTTCCTCGGCCTCCTCGTAGTCCGGCACGGACGAGCGGGCGCGCACCCGGCGGTTACGGACGGCCTCTTCGGGATCGAAGGTCTCGCCGCACTTTGGGCACGCGGCCGGGCGGCGGCCCAGATCGTAGAATTTCGACTGGCAGTTGGGGCAAATCTGTTTTGCGCCCAGTTCAGGATTGGCCAAGGGGCGATCCTCATTGGTCTTGGTGCGGAAGCGGCGCGTCCCTTGCCACGGTGCGGGGGCGCTGTCAAAAGCAATCCCCGCCCTTCCCCAAGCCTTTCAGGAGCTTGCGTCCGGCATGACCGCCGCCGTGCTTTCGGCCCGCCCCGGCGCGCCCCTTACCGGGACCGTCAAAGTCCCCGGCGACAAGTCCATTTCCCACCGGGCGCTGATCCTGGGCGCGATGGCCACTGGCCGCACAACGATCGAGGGTCTGCTCGAGGGCGAGGACGTCCTGGCCACCGCCAGGGCCATGCGGGCCTTCGGCGCGACGGTGACCCGCACCGGCGAGGGCGCCTGGACCGTCGAGGGCCAGGGCGGCTTTTCCGAGCCAGCAGACGTCATTGACTGCGGCAACGCCGGCACGGGCGTGCGGCTGATCATGGGGGCGGCGGCCGGCTATCCGATCACCGCCACCTTCACCGGCGACGCCTCGCTGCGGAAGCGGCCGATGGGGCGGGTGCTGGAGCCCCTGGGACAGATGGGCGCGACCTGGCTGTCGCGGGAAGGGGGCCGACTTCCCCTGACCCTGCGCGGCGGCGACCTCCACGGCGTCGACTACACCCTGCCCATGGCCTCGGCGCAGGTGAAGTCGGCCGTGCTGCTGGCGGGACTGCGCGCCGACGGGCCGGTCACCGTCATCGAGCCGGAGGCGACCCGCGACCATACCGAGCGGATGCTGCGCGCGTTCGGGGCCAGCGTGACCGTCAGCGATCACAACGACCGGCGGGTTATCACCCTGCGGCCGGGCGCGGCGCTGGTCGCCAGTCCTGTGGCCGTGCCGGGCGACCCGTCATCGGCGGCCTTCCCCATCGTCGCGGCCCTGATCACTCCGGGCTCGCAGGTCACCGTCACCGGCGTGATGCTCAATCCGCTGCGCACCGGCCTGTTCGACACCCTGCGTGAGATGGGGGCGGACCTGACCATCACCAATCGCCGCGACGCCAGCGGGGAAGAGGTCGGCGACATCACCGCCCGTCACTCGCCCCTGCGGGGCGTCACCGTGCCGCCTGGACGAGCCCCGAGCATGATCGACGAGTATCCGATCCTCGCCATCGCCGCCGCCTTCGCCACGGGCGAGACGGTGATGCGCGGCGTGGGCGAGATGCGGGTCAAGGAAAGCGACCGCATCGCCCTGATGGCGGCCGGCCTGGAGGGCTGCGGCGTCGATGTCGAGGAGGAGCCGGAGGGCTTCATCGTCCACGGGACCGGCCAGCCCCCGCGCGGCGGCGGCCTGGTCGAGACCCACGGCGATCATCGCATCGCCATGAGCCACCTGGTGCTGGGCCTGGCTTCGCGCGAGCCGGTGCGGGTCGATGAGCCTGGCATGATCGCCACCAGCTTCCCGACCTTCGTCGAGATGATGCGCGCCCTCGGCGCCGACATCGCGGAGGCGTGAGGATGGGCTTCACCATCGCCGTCGATGGCCCCGCCGCCTCGGGCAAGGGCACCATCGCCGTGAAGCTGGGCGCCCTGTACGGCTATCCGGTGCTGGACTCCGGCCTGCTCTACCGCGCCGTGGGCATGAAGGTGCTCAGCCAGGGCGGGGACCTGGCCGACGAGGCCGCCGCCACGGCCGCCGCCCGCTCGCTGGAGCCGTCGGAACTCGAGGGCCCCGTCGTCCGCACCCGCGCCGCCGGCGAGGCGGCCAGCCGCGTGGCCGTCTATACCCCCGTGCGCCGGGTGCTGCGCGACTTCCAGCGGACGTTCGCCGAACAGGAGCCCGGCGCGGTGATCGACGGCCGCGACATCGGCACCGTCATCGCCCCGGACGCGCCGGCCAAGCTCTATGTCACGGCCACGCCGGAGGCCCGCGCCGACCGCCGCTGGAAGCAGCTGGTCGGCCAGGGCGAGGCCGTCACCTATGAAGAGATTCTGGCCGACATTCACACGCGCGATGCTCGCGACGCGGCCCGGGCCGACTCGCCGATGGTCGCCGCGCCCGACGCGGTCTTGCTCGACACCACCGAAATGACTATAGACGCGGCCTTCGATGCGGCCCGCCGTATCGTCGAGGCGGCGCGCAGCCGGCGGGAAACCGCCAAAGGCTAATCCAAGCGCGCTCCACTCGAACGGCCGCGGGCGCTCAAATCCACCTGAAACCCATGGACCGTCCGGACTCCGCCGGCATCCCGCCGCCCGTTCGCGGTCCGCAACCAAGAGACTGAAACACTTTATGGCCGACGATCTCAGCCTGAATCCCAGCCGCGACGACTTCGCGGCCCTGCTCGACGCCTCCATGGGCGGCGCCGGCGACTTCGCCGAAGGCACCGTCATCAACGGCAAGGTCGTTGGCATCGAGAAAGACTTCGCCATCATCGACGTCGGTCTGAAGACCGAAGGCCGCATCCTGATCAAGGAATTCGGCGTCGATGACGACGGCAAGGCGACGCTGAAGATCGGCGACACGGTCGAGGTGTTCCTCGAGCGCCTCGAGAATGCCCTGGGCGAGGCCGTGCTGAGCCGCGAGAAGGCCAAGCGCGAAGAAGCCTGGACCCGCCTGGAGGTGGTGTTCGCCAAGCAGGAGCCCGTCATGGGCTCGATCGTCGGCCGCGTGAAGGGCGGCTTCACCGTCGACCTGGGCGGCGCCAGCGCCTTCCTGCCGGGCTCGCAGGTCGATATCCGTCCGGTCCGCGACGTCGGCCCGCTGATGGGCAAGGAACAGCCCTTCGCCATCCTCAAGATGGACCGTCCGCGCGGCAACATCGTCGTCTCGCGTCGCGCCATCCTGGAAGAAGCCCGCGCCGAGCAGCGCACCGAGCTGGTCAGCCAGCTGCTGGAAGGCGAAGTCCGCGAAGGCGTGGTCAAGAACATCACCGACTACGGCGCGTTCGTGGACCTGGGCGGCATCGACGGCCTGCTGCACGTCACCGACATGAGCTGGAAGCGCGTCTCGCATCCCAGCCAGGTCCTGGCGGTCGGCGACACCGTCAAGGTGCAGATCATCAAGATCAACCCCGACACCCAGCGCATCAGCCTGGGCATGAAGCAGCTGCAGTCCGATCCCTGGGATGGCGTCGAAGCCAAGTACCCGGTCGGCGCCAAATACACCGGCCGCATCACCAACATCACCGACTACGGCGCGTTCGTTGAGCTGGAAGCCGGGGTCGAGGGCCTGGTGCACGTCTCGGAAATGTCCTGGACCAAGAAGAACGTCCACCCGGGCAAGATCGTCTCCACCTCGCAGGAAGTGGACGTCATCGTGCTCGACGTCGACAGCTCCAAGCGCCGCGTGTCGCTGGGCCTCAAGCAGGCCATGGCCAACCCGTGGGACGCCTTCCTGGCCACCCACCCGATCGGCTCGACCGTCGAGGGCGAAGTCAAGAACGCCACCGAGTTCGGCCTGTTCGTCGGCCTGGACGGCGACATCGACGGCATGGTCCACCTGTCCGACCTGGACTGGAACGCGTCTGGCGAAGAAGCCATGGCCAAGTTCAAGAAGGGCGACATGATCAAGGCCAAGGTGCTGGACGTCGATGTCGAGAAGGAACGCATCAGCCTGGGCGTCAAGCAGCTGGGCGGCGATCCGATGACCGGCGACACCTTCCGCAAGGGTCAGACGGTGACCGTCACGGTGACCGAAATCACCACTGGCGGCATTGAAGTGAAGTTCGGCGAAGACGACGCGCCGATGACCGCCTTCATCCGCAAGTCGGACCTGTCGCGCGACCGTCAGGAGCAGCGCCCCGAGCGCTACGCCGTCGGCGACCGCGTCGATGCCCAGGTGACCAACATCGACAAGGCCGCCCGTCGGGTGTCCGTCTCGATCAAGTCGCTGGAAATGGCCGAAGAAAAGGAAGCCATCGAGCAGTTCGGGTCGTCCGACTCGGGCGCCTCGCTGGGCGACATCCTCGGCGCGGCCCTGCGCGAGAAGGCCTCGAAGGACTAACCTTCGGCGTCAGCTTTCGATCAATGCGGCGGCCGGGGTTTCCCCGGCCGCCGTTTTCGCATGCGCCGCCAGACGGGCCGACTCCTGGGCCCCCGGCACGATGTCCAGGCTGGCCCAGCTGGCCCCCGCGGCCCGCACGGCCGTTAAGCTCGCCACCGACCGCACGGCGTGCACCAGCAGTCCTGGTCCGATTTTCCGCAGGGCCAGCACGGCGCGCAGCATGGCCTCGGCGTCCTCGGTCTCGCCCAGATCCGCCGCCTCGACCGTCGCGCCGGTGAAGCCGCAGTCGGTCAGGTCCCGGATCGCCCGGCGGTTCGGCGTCGCCCGCGCCAGCACGCCGCGGAAGATCGGCTGCAGCTGACCGGCCGCCTCGCGCAACGCCGAATGGGGCGTGCCCGATTCCACGCCCGTCACCTCGCACAGGATCAGACTGCGCAGCCGGACCTGCCCCGACGCCGCCAGGCGCAGCAGCTTGCGCCGGGACCGCTCGGCGCGCAGGGACGACCAGGACAGGGGCAGGACCAGCAGCTGCGGCCGCTCGCTCTCCGGGGTCGGGACGAGGGCCTCGAAGGCCTTTTCCATCACCGCCAGATCGAGCCGTTCGAGATCGACGGGGTTGAGGGATTCGGCGGGCGCCGGCGTCAGCCGACCGTCCGGCTGCCGCTTGCTGACGACGCAGGCGACGGCCCGCCCCCGCATGGAGCCCTCGCCCAGCGCGATGACCGGCCGCAGCACGCCGTCCATGAGCAACCGCAGGCCGGAGGCTCCCGCCAGGCCCGCGGCGATCCTGGGGCCGCGAAGCCGCTCCAGAGCCGCCGCCCGGGAAGGCGACGGGTTGTTAATCCGGTCCCTACTCACGCAGACCCCCGCCAATTGCACGCCGCATCTCGCTCCAGGACAGCCTCCCACATGGGCATTGCATCCGGCTTAATGCGCCATCGACCGACAACCCCTTGAAGACTCAAGAATGATTGGGCAAAGGTCGGGCGGCCGACGAGGGGCCGGGGGTAGCGTCATGATCAAGTCCGAACTGATCGCCAGGCTCGCCACGGAGAATCCCCACCTGACCCAGCGCGATATCGAGCGCGTGGTCGGCGTGATCCTGGAAAAGATGACCGTGGCGCTGGAGGGCGGCGGCCGCGTCGAGCTACGCGGCTTCGGCGCCTTTTCCGTCCGCTCGCGCCCCGCGCGCGCCGGACGCAATCCGCGCACGGGCGAGCCCGTGTCGGTCAAGGGCAAGCACGTGCCGTTCTTCAAGAGCGGCAAGGAACTGCGCGAGCGGCTCAACGCCGACTGACGCGATGGCCGGCGCCAAGATCTGCGGCCTGTCGACGCCGGAAACCGTCCAGGCCGCCCTCGACGGCGGCGCGGTGTTCCTGGGGTTCAATTTCTTTCCGCCCAGCCCGCGCTTCGTGACGCCCGACGCCGCCGCCCGGCTGGTCCCGCCGGCGCGCGGCGGAGCGACGATCGTGGCCGTGACCGTCGATCCCGACGACGACCTGATCGACCGGTTGATGGCGGCCCTCAAGCCAGACCTGATCCAGCTGCACGGCAAGGAGACTCCATCCCGGGCCCGCGAGGTCGCCGCGCGGGCGGGGGTGGGGGTGATCAAGGCCCTGCCGGTTTCCGAGGCCGCCGATCTGGACGCCGCCAGGGCCTACGAGACGGTCGTCGAGCACCTGATGTTCGACGCCAAACCGCCGGCCGACGCCGCCATGCCGGGCGGACTGGGGTCGGCGTTCGACTGGACGATCCTCTCCGGGCGTCGTTTCGGCAGGCCCTACCTTCTTGCCGGCGGCCTCGATCCCTGGAACGTCGCCGAGGCCCTGCGCCAGTCCGGCGCGCCGCTCGTGGACGTTTCCTCTGGCGTGGAGCGCGGCCCGGGGATAAAGGACCCCGGCCTGATTTCGGCCTTTCTGGAGGCGGTCCGCCGCGCCTGAGTTGTCTGACGCCGTGAACGCCCCCTCTCCAATGACGACTGGCAAGCCCAACGACTGGTCCGCCTTCCCGGACGCCCAGGGCCGCTTCGGCGACTATGGCGGTCGCTACGTGCCCGAGACCCTGATGCCGCTCGTGCTCGAGCTGGAGAAGGCCTACGCCGCGGCCGACGCCGATCCGGCCTTCCACGGCGAGCTCGATGGCTTCCTCAAACACTATGTCGGCCGGCCCAACCCGCTGTACTTCGCCGAGCGGCTGACCGCCCACATCGGCGGGGCGAAGATCTACTTCAAGCGCGAGGAGCTGAATCACACCGGCGCGCACAAGATCAACAACTGCATGGGCCAGATCCTGCTGGCCATGCGGATGGGCAAGACGCGCATCATCGCCGAGACCGGCGCCGGCCAGCACGGCGTGGCCAGCGCCACCGTCTGCGCCCGCTTCGGCCTGCCCTGCGTCGTCTACATGGGCGCCGTGGACGTGGAGCGGCAGAAGCCGAACGTCTTCCGCATGAACCTGCTGGGCGCGGAAGTGCGGCCGGTCACCTCGGGCGCCGGCACGCTCAAGGACGCGATGAACGAGGCCATGCGCGACTGGGTGACCAACGTCGAGGACACCTACTACATGATCGGCACCGCCGCCGGTCCGCACCCCTATCCGGCCATGGTCCGCGACTTCCAGTCGGTGATCGGCAAGGAAATCCGCGCGCAGATCCTCGAGGCCGAGGGCCGCCTGCCCGACGCCCTGGTCGCCTGCGTCGGCGGCGGGTCAAACGCCATTGGCACCTTCCATCCCTTCCTCGGCGACGAGGGCGTGAAGATCTTCGGCGTCGAGGCCTCGGGCCATGGGCTGGAGACCGACAAGCATGCCGCCTCCTTGACCGGCGGCAAGCCGGGCGTGCTGCACGGCAACAAGACCTATCTGCTGCAGGACGACGACGGCCAGATCCTCGACGCCCACTCGATCAGCGCCGGACTCGACTATCCGGGCATCGGGCCGGAGCACAGCTGGCTGCATGACGTCGGCCGGGCGAAGTACCTGACCTGCACCGACGACGAGGCCCTGGCGGCGTTCCAGCTGTGCGCCGAGCTGGAGGGCATCATCCCCGCCCTCGAAAGCGCCCACGCCATCGCCAAGCTGCCCGAGGTGGCCAAAGAGGTCGGCAAGGACGGGATCGTCGTCATGACCCTGTCGGGCCGGGGCGACAAGGACGTCAACACCGTCGCCACCGCGCTGGGAATGACGATTTGACCGCCAACCGCCTGACCACGCGCTTCGCGGCCCTGGCCGCCGAGGACCGCGCCGCCTTCGTCGCCTACATCATGGCCGGCGACCCGGGTATCGAGGCATCCTTCGATATCCTGGCGAAACTGCCGGCCGCCGGCGCGGACATCATCGAGCTGGGCATGCCCTTCTCCGACCCGATGGCCGAGGGCCCGACGATCCAGCGCGCGGCCCAGCGGTCGCTGGCCGCGAAGACCAAGATGGCCGACGTCCTGGCCATGGTCGCCCGCTTCCGCCAGCAGGACGACGCCACCCCGATCGTGCTGATGGGCTATCTCAATCCAGTGCTGTTCCACGGCTACGAGGCCTTCGCGGCCGCCGCGGCGAAGGCCGGCGTCGATGGGATGATCATCGTCGACTGCCCGCCGGAAGAAGCCGATCCGCTGGCCGACGCGCTGGACGCCGTGGGTGTCTCGCTGATCCGCCTGGCCGCCCCGACCACCGACGACGCCCGCCTGCCGGCCGTGGTCCGTCGCACCTCGGGCTTCGTCTATTACGTCTCCGTCGCCGGGGTGACCGGGGTCAAGGAAGCGGTCGCCGCGTCCGTGGCCCAGCCTGTGCAGAGACTGCGCGCGGCGTCCGGCCTGCCGGTCGCGGTGGGATTCGGCATCCGCACGCCCGAACGAGCGGCCGAAGTGGCCAGACTCGCCGACGGCGTGGTGGTCGGATCGGCCCTGGTCGATGAAATCGAGGGCGCCTTGAACGACGGGGCGAACGAAAACGTGACTGAAAGAGTTCTTTCCAAGGCGGCGGAGCTGGCTAAGGCTGTGCGCTTGGCGCGAGTCAGGGATGCTTGAAGCAATGGCGATGGCTGACCCGAAGAACGACAAACCGACCCGTGGTAACGCGCGCGAGCGCCAGGGCTGGCTTGCCCGCATCGCGCCGGGCGTCCGTGGCGCGTTCGTAAAGCGCGAAACCCCCGAGAACCTGTGGGTCAAATGCCCCGACACCGGGGAGATGATCTATCGCCCCGACCTGGAAGCCGCCTGGTGGGTGACCCCCGCCGGCCGCCATATGCGCATCGGGCCGGACCTGCGCTTCAAATACACCTTCGACGATGGCGTCTTCGAGCCGCTGGACTCGCCGACGGTGGCGGAAGACCCGCTGCGTTTCTTCGACGGCAAGTCCTACAAGGACCGGCTGGCGGCGGCGCGCAAGGCGACCGGCGAGCCTGACGCGGTGGCCATCGGCGCCGGCCGGATTGGCGGCACACCCGCCGTGGCCCTGGTGCAGGATTTCGCCTTCATGGGCGGCTCGCTCGGCATGGCCGCCGGCGAGGCCTTCATCGCCGCCGCCCGCGCCGCGATCGCGCGCGAGGCCCCGCTGGTCGCCTTCACGGCCGCCGGCGGCGCGCGGATGCAGGAAGGCACCCTGTCGCTAATGCAGATGGCCCGCACGACCCTGGCGATCCAGGAAATGAAGCGCGCGCGCCTGCCCTATATCGTGGTGCTGACCGACCCGACGACCGGCGGGGTCACCGCCAGCTACGCCATGCTGGGCGACATCCACCTGGCCGAGCCGGGCGCCCTGATCGGCTTCGCCGGCCCGCGCGTCATCGAACAGACCATCCGCGAGACCCTGCCGCCGGGCTTCCAGCGCGCCGAGTATCTGGTGGAAAAGGGCATGGTCGATCGCGTGGTCGCCCGCCACGAGCTGCCGGTCGTGCTCGGCTCGATCCTCAAGACCCTGATGATGGCGCGCGACGGTTCAAAAGCGGCCTGAGTTTTCCGCTCATCCCCGCGAAGGCGGGGACCCAGGCTTTTTTCTGAAGCCTTTGACGTGGGCGGAACTGAACACAAACAAACCTGGGTCCCCGCCTTCGCGGGGATGAGCGGATTTCGTGTCAGACCACCTTCGCCAACATGACGCCGCCCTCGAGCGGCTTCGCCTGCTGCACCCCCAGCGGATCGACCTGTCGCTGGGGCGCATGCATCGCCTTTGCGCGGCGCTCGGCGATCCGCAGCGCCGGCTGCCGCCCGTGGTCCATGTGGCCGGCACCAACGGCAAGGGCTCGACCGTCGCGGTCCTGCGGGCGATCGCGGAGGCGGCCGGCCTGCGCGTGCATGTGTTCACCTCGCCCCATTTGGTACGGTTCGCCGAGCGCATCCGGCTGGCCGGAACCCTGATCACCGACGCGCATCTGGCCGAGGTGCTGGAGCGCGTCGAACAGGCCAACGCGGGCGAGGCGATCACCTTCTTCGAGATCACCACGGCCGCCGCCTTCCAGGCCTTCTCCGAGGTGGAGGCCGACCTGTGCCTGCTGGAGGTGGGCCTGGGCGGCTCGCTGGACGCCACCAACGTGCTCGAACGGCCGGCGGTCAGCGTCATCGCCCCGGTCGATCACGACCACCGCGAGTTCCTCGGCGACACCATCGCCGGCATCGCCGGGGAGAAGGCCGGCATCATCAAGCGCGGCGCGCCGGTGGTCGTCGGGCGACAGTCGGAGGCGGCCTTCGCGGTCATCGAGGCGCGGGCCCGGTCGCTGGGGGCGCCGCTGCTGGCCATGGGGGTGGACTTCGACGCCTGGTCCGAGCGCGGCCGGATGGTGGTCCAGCTGGAGGACCGGCTGCTGGACCTGCCCCTGCCGTCGCTGACCGGCCCGCACCAGATCGACAACGCCGCCCTGGCCGCCGTCGCCGCCCTGCAGCTGCGCGAGGCGCGGATCGATGAGGTTGCGATCGGCCGGGGCGTCGCCACCGCTGTCTGGCCGGCGCGGATGCAGCGCCTGACCAAGGGGCCGCTCGGCGAACGGGCCCAGGCGGCCGGGGCGGACCTGTGGCTGGACGGCGGTCACAATCCGCACGCGGCCCTGGCCCTGGCCCGCGCCGTCGGCGATCTGGCGGCGCGCGACGGCCGGCCGGTCGTGCTGATCTGCGGACTGCTGGCCAACAAGGATGTGGACGGCTTCTTCGCCGCCTTCACCGACCTGCGACCGCGCATCCTGGCCGTTCCGTTCGAGGCGGACGCGGCCAGCCCGCCGGAACGGCTGATCGCGGCGGCGGCGGCGGCTGGACTGGAGGCGGGCCAGGCGCGGGGCGTCCTGGCGGCGCTGGAGACCGTGCTGGCGGGGGACGGACCCCCGCCGCACATCGTCATCTGCGGCTCGCTCTACCTCGCCGGCGAGGTGCTGGCGGCGTCAGAGAGTACGTGGCCCATGTGAGGCCAAGATCGATCACCGATCACAAACCACACGTCATGGCCCGACTTGTTCGGGCCACCCAAGCACACAGAAGGAAGTGGCTATCCGAGCCATCCCCGCCTCACCGTGAAAAGTCCGTGTTCATGGGTGGCCCGAACTAGTCGGGCCATGACGGAGTATGGGGTTAGGCGGCGGTAGCCTGAACCCCGGCTTCGTTGAGCCATTCGAGGATCTTCTGCTTGGGCATGGCGCCGACCTTCATCGAAGCCATCTGCCCGTCGCGGAACAGCATCATCGTCGGAATGCCGCGCACGCCGTAGCGCGAGGGCGTGGTGGGGCTTTCCTCGATGTTGACCTTGGCGATCACCACATGGTCGGCCAGCTCCTCGGAGATCTGGTCCAGGGCGGGGGCGATCTGCTTGCACGGCCCGCACCACTCCGCCCAGAAGTCCACCAGCACCGGCTTGGCGGACTGGAGCACGTCGCGCTCGAAGGATTCGTCGGTCACCTTGACGGTGCTCATCGGTATTCTCCCGTTCGTCGCGCCGCTGGGCGCGCGTCGTTGAGCCAACGATGTAGGGCGGCCCCCGTTCCCTATCAATGACTCGTGGTCAGCTGGTCCAGTGTCCGCGTGATCATGTTTTCTGGAACCGGCATCAGGCGCGGTCCATCGGTCCATACCAGCGCCGCCTCGATCCGCCGTCCAGGGAAGATTTCGGCCAGCACGGCGGCATAGAGCGCCATCTGCGCGCGATAGGCGAAATCGGCGTCCTCGATGCGGGCCGGGGCCGGGCGGTTGGTCTTGTAGTCGATCACCAGCACTCGCTCGGCCGTGACCAGCAGCCGATCGACCCGGCCGGACACGCCCAGGCCCGCCGGCAGGCGCGGCGAGGTCCCGGCGATCGCCGACTCGGCGCGGCTGCCCGGTCCGAACACATCGGCGAACACCGGATCTTCCAGAACGCCGAAGGCCGCGGCGGTCATTTCCGCCCTCTGGCCCGGGGTCAGGTCCGGCTCGCGGTCGAGCAGCCGGGCGGCTGCGGCGCGGCGCTCGCCCGGAGCCACGTCGGGCAACAGCTGCAGCAGCCGGTGGATCAGGTCGCCCCGCCGGAACCGGCCAAGGCCCAGCGGCGCGTCCAGCGGCGAGGGCGCGGGGCCCCGCTCCCGCTCGGCCACCTGGGACGGCGAGGCGTAGCGCAGGATCGCCGATTCGGCCGGCGCGGGCCGCCGGACCCAGTCAGGCAGGGCGGCCAGTTTCGCCGCCTCGGGCGCCGCGCCTGGCCGCCGGTCGGGATCGGGCCCGAACCGCTGGATCTCCATCTCGCCGACCCGGGCCGGCCGCACGCCGTCGGCGATTGCCGGATGGACAAAGGCGTTCCGCATCGCGCCGTACCAGCCGGCGACGGCCTCGTCCTTCGTCCTGGCGTCGATGCGGCCGCACAGCACCAGCCGGTCGCGGGCCCGCGTCAGGGCGACATAGAGCAGACGCCAGGCCTCGTCCTCGTCCCGGTCCTTGCGCAGCTGGCGGGCGGCGGCGCTGGCCGGGCAGTCGTCGGCCGTGCGGGCGCACCACAGAAAGCCGCCCTGCGCCGTCGCCAGCAGGGGCGAGCCCTGGCTGCTCGGCCGCACCGTCGTCTCGGGCAGGAAGACGATCGGCGCCTCCAGCCCCTTGGAGCCGTGGGCGGTCATCACCCGCACCTCGTCGGCCCCGCTCTCGAGCTCGCGTTTGACGCTGACGTCGAGGTCGGCGAAGGCGGCGACCAGCCGCTCCAGGTCGAACAGGCCGCGCCGCTCGGCGGCCAGGGCGCGGGCGAGGAACTCGTCCAGCACGTCGCCGGCCTCCGATCCCAGCCGCGTGGTCATGCGCGCGCGCATCGAGCGGCCGGCGGCGTCGGTCAGGCCCAGCACGCGGCGATAGAAATCGAACGGCCGGTGGGCCCGGGCCAGGGTCTGGACGGCCGCCAGCCGGTCCCGCACCGCCCGCCAGGCCGGCCGCTCGTCGGCGCGGCCGGTCAGCACCGCCCACAGCGTCGTCTTGGCCCGGCCATGGGCGAGGGCGAACAGGTCGTCGTCGTCCAGCCCGCAGAACGGGCTTTTCAGCAGGCCGGCCAGCGTCAGATCATCGTGCGGCGCCAGGGTGAAGCGGGCCAGGGCGATCAAATCGTCGAAGGCGATGTGGGCCGAAAGGGACAGCCGGTCGGCGCCGGCCACCGGCACGCCGCGCTGCTTGAGCTCGCGCAGGATCTCCTCGAACAGAGTCTTGCGCCGCCGGACCAGGATCAGCACGTCGCCGAACCGCGCCGGACGCCAGTCGCCCAAGCCACCGTCCGGGCGGGGCAGGTCCTTGTCGAAGACGGCGTCGCCGCGGGCGACCAGGGCCTGGATCTCGCTGGCGATCTTCACCGCCAGCCGCTTGTTGGCGCTGGTTCCCGAGGCGGCGTCGAGCGGGTCGGTCCAGGCGCCGCGATCCTCGCCGGGCTCCTCCCGCTCCAGCGGCCACAGATCGACGCAGCCGTCGTGCTCGCGGAACGGCTGGTGGACGATGACGTCCTCGTTCCGTGGCGCGGGGACGCCCCGTCGCGTTTCGGGGGCCGTGAACACCGCATCGACATAGGTCAGCACCTGCCGGGTCGATCGGAAGGACAGGGTCAGCGGCACCACCCGCGAATCGAGCCCCGCCGCCCGGATCAGCCCGTCGTAGCGCCGGGTCTCGGCGATCAGCCGCTCCGGATCGGCCCCCTGGAACGAATAGATCGACTGCTTCTCGTCGCCGACGATGAACAGGCTGCGGGCGAGTGTCCCCTCCGCCGGCAGGCCCGCGCCGGCGAAGAATTCGGCCGTCAGCCGGTTGAGGATGTCCCACTGCTCGGGCGCGGTATCCTGGGCCTCATCGACGAGGATGTGGTCGATGCCGCCGTCCAGCTTGTAGAGCACCCAGGCCGCGTCCGGCCGGTTCTCGACTAGGGTCCGCGTGCGCTCGACGAGGTCGGCGAAGTCCAGCGCGCGGCGGGCGGTCTTGGCCGCCTCGTATTCGCGGGCGTAGACGGCCGCCAGGGCCAGCACCATGACCGTGTCCTGGGCCACGCGAGCGGACTTCGCCCGCACCAGCGCCTGGTGGATGCGCGTCTGTTCGGCGATCAGCCAGTCGGCGACAGCGGGGTCGATCGACTTCGTCGACAGGCTGGCGCGGGGCTCGCCCTTGGCCGTGAAGCACAGCTTGCGGACCACGTCGGGGACGCTGGCGCCACGCGCGGCCGCCTCGGCGATTTCCGCGCACAGGCCGCCGTTGGCCAGATCGGACTTCATCCTGCTGGCCAGCAGCACGGTCGCGGCCCGGCGCCAGCCCGCCGCGTCGATGGCCGGCGGCGACAGGGCCTCCGCCTCGATGACCTCCGGGTCTTCCATGCCATCGAGGCCGCAGGCCCTGGCCACGGCCGCCGGCAGCCCCGCCAGCCCGCCGCACAGCGCGACATAGTCGGCCAGGGCCGCGCAGCGCTCCTCGAAAGCGCGGAACATCGCCTCGAACCGCTCGATGTCGAGCGCGACCGACAGGCGCGCGTAGGCGTCGGCCACCAGTCCGGGTTCGTCCAGGGCCTGGTGCGCCAGGTTTGCGCGGGCCTCCCGGGCGATCAGGGTCGCCTCGGCCTCGTCCATGATCTCGAAGGTCGGGGAGATGGCCGCCTCGACCGGAAACCGCCGCAGCAGCTTCTCGCAGAAGGCGTGGATGGTCTGGATCTTCAGCCCGCCCGGCGTCTCGAGCGCCTTGGCGAACAGCTTGCGCGCCTCGGACAGCCGCAGGTCGTCCGCCGGGGCCTCGCCCTCGCCGGCCAGGGCCGTCAGCTCCGCCCGCAGTTTGTCGTTGTCCATCACCGACCAGTCGCCCAGCCGGCGGAACAGCCGGTGCTGCATCTCCGCCGCCGCCGCCCGGGTGTAGGTGACGCACAGGATCGCCTCGGGCCGCACCTTGCGCAGCAGCAGCCGCGCCACCCGGTCGATCAGGGTCTTGGTCTTGCCGGTTCCGGCGTTGGCCGTGACGAAGGCGTTGATCGTCGGATCGGCCGCAAGCGTCTGGTTTATGAGGCTCATTCGTCGCCTCCCTCGCCGTCGCCGCCGGTCGACCATTCGAACACCCGCGCCAGGTGGTCGTAGTCGCCCGGGTATTCCTTGACCCACTGGGGCGCGACCCTCGACGGATAGCCGCGACGGGGGTCCTCGTAGAGGGTCAGCAACTCGACGGCCCCGGCCAGGGCCGCCTCGGTCGCGTCCTCGCTGTCGGGGCCCGAGGCCTTGCGCACGATCTCCTCGCCCGGCGGCTTGCGGCCGGTGACGCGCAGATAGGTCAGGTCGCCGGGCTCGGCCCTGAACGCGCCGAACCCGCCGCGCCGCAGGATGGCGGCGGTCAGCGTCAGCTGCGGCGAGAACCCGGCGTCGATCTGCCGTTCGGACGGCGCGCCGCCGGTCTTGAAGTCCAGCACATGGCCCCGGCCGTCGGCGGTCACCTCGATGCGGTCGGCTCGGGCGGTGATCCTGATGACGCGATCGCCGATGGTCAGGTCGAGCACGCCCTTCCGCTCGACATGGATGGCCCGGCCATCGGCGCGGCGCTCGCGCTCGAGGTTGGTCGCCCAGACCCCGGCCTCGCGGGCCAGGGCCCGTTCGCGGGCCAGCGACGCGCGCGGCAGGCCCTTCTCGACCAGGGCGGCCTCGTAGAGGGTCTGGAACAGGGCCGGGGCGTCGGCCGGTTCACCGGTCGCCCAGGCCGCGGCGAAATCCTCGAACGCCTTGTGGATGGCGCTGCCGCGCGCCTTGACCTCGACCGGCTCGTCGGGACGCTCCAGCGGATAGAGGCGCAGGATGTCCCGGGCCCAGACGGCGTAAGGGTCGCGGGTCAGGGTCTCGATGCGCGTGACGGCCAGCTCCTGTGGACGGGCGGCCGGCGGCGGAACGGGACAGGGCCGCGGAAAAGGACTGTAGCGTCCGGGAGTGTCCAGCGCCCGCGCCCAGTCCAGCACCTCGGGCCGTCCGGGCAGGTCGATGCCGGCCCCGCGCGCCAAGGTTCGCAGGCGCCACAGCCAGCGCGACTCCACGGCCGGCGAGCCCTCGCGCCGCAGGCTGTGGACCAGCACCACGTCCGGGGCGCAGGCCGCCTGGGCGAAGTCGTGCGCCGTCAGCCCCAGCCGCCGCTCGGGCGCCGGCACGCCCAGTGTCTCGCGCATCGGCCGCGACAGGAATGGATCGACCGGCGCGCCCTGTGGCCAGACGCCATCCTCCAGCCCCGCCAGCACCAGCCGGTCGGAGCGGATCAGCCGCGCTTCCAGCGCCCCGAGAATCCGCACCCGGGGATGCGTCTCGCCCGCCGCCCGCACGCTGCCGTCGGCCAGCAGGCGGCCGATCAGGTCAGCGAAGCCGCGCGGCGAGACGGGCGGCAGGTCCCGGCCGTTGGCGATCAAGCCAGCCAGCAGCATCGACGCCGCCTCGCCCGCCCCGCCGGCCCAGGCCGCCTCGCCGGCCAGGGCCTCCAGGGCGCCGACCAGGGCGTGGACGGCCGCATCGACCTCGGCCTCGCCGTCCGCGAACGGCGCGGCCGCCCCGTCCAGCGCCGCCAGCAGGTCGTCGACCAGCGCGGCCGCCTCGGGCAGGTCGGACAGGCGTCCCAGCAGGATCTCGCGATCGGCGGCGCGAGCCCCGCGCAGGCGGCCGTTATCGTTGGTCTTCGGCGTCTCGAGCGCGGCGATCAGCGGCGCCAGCATCGCGGGATCGCGAGCGAGGCGGGTCAGGGGATGCTTGAGGATGGCCAGCAGCAGCACCGGCGACAGCGGATCGACCGTCCAGTCCGCCACCAGCCGCGCCAGCACCCCGACGGGGAAGCCGGACAGCGGTTCACCGGCCGAGGAGTCGGCCGCCACGCCGAACTGCGCCAGCCGCGCGCTGACCCGACGGGCCAGCGCCAGGTCCGGCGTCACCAGGGCGGCGGTGCGGCCCGGCGTCTCCAGCGTCTCGCGCAGCAGCAGGGCGCAGACGTCGGCGGCCTCCTCCTCCTGCCGGGCGGCGATCACGGACAGGCCCTTGAGCCCCTCGACCATGGGATCGACGCCGGCCGCCTCGCCCTCACGGCGGAATTTCGCCAGCACGTCGCGCCAGTCGGCCGTGGCCTCCGCGGGCCTCAGGGCTTCGTTGATCAGGCGCCGCCGCCAGCGTCCGGCCGAATCGGCGTCCGGCCGCCAGGTCGTCACGTCGGCGCGGGTCACACCGGCCCGGGCCAGCAGCCGCTTCATCGCCCCTTGCGGGTGCTGGTCATCGACCTTGTCCCAGGCGTCATCGGCGAGGCCTTCGTCGAGCCCGGGCAGGATGACCGCGCCCTTCGGACAGCCGGCGATCACCGCCAGCAGGTCGGCCGTCGCCGGGGCCGTGCCGGTCGAGCCGGCGGCGATCAGCGGATGGGTCGGCGGGTGGCTTGTCCATTGCGCGGCCAGGGCCCGCAGCAGTCGCACGCGGCGCCAGGCGACATCGACCAGCCCCATCGCCGCCAGCCGCGCGGGCCAGGCCTCCAGCGCCACGCGCAGCACCTCGGCCGAGCGGCGCCAGTGGGCGGCCATGTCGAAGGCGACCAGCTGGTCCAGCTTCGCGGCGGGGTCCTTGACCTCCTCGATCTGCAGGCTGTCGAGGAAACGGCCGAGCGCGTCGGCCATCTCCAGCGCGCCGGCGGCGTCGAGGTGGCGGCCCAGATCCTTGCGCTCCGCCACCAGCCGCGCCAGCTCGAAGCGGCGGCGCAGCGGATCGATGGCGGGGGGAATGTCGAGCGACAGGTCGCCCGGCTCGAACGGCGGCTCGCCCTCGTCCAGGTCGCCGATGGCGCGGATCTGCGGCAGCAGCACCGCCCGCCCCTCGGCCGCGCCGACGAAGGCCTCGGCCAGGGCCCGGGCGCCGCGCCGGGTGGGGGTGAACACGACCGCCCCGGCCAGGGCTTCGGGGTCGGGCAGCATCGCCAGCAGGCCGGCGGCGAGATCGTCGAGAAACGGCCGGTGGGCCGGGATCGAGAACCAGCGGGGCGCCGGACGCTCGAACATGTCGGTCATCCGGCCAGCCTGGCCTCGGCCGCGTCGCGGGCCAGCGGATCGCCGACATGCATCCACAGGCCCTTCGGCGCGACGCCGTGGACGCGGCCTGTTTCGGTCAGCCGTTTCCAGACCGGCAGCAGGCCGAACGGGCCATCCGGCCCGCCGGCGACCACCGACGGTTTGGCGATATGGACCCCGACATAGACCAGCGGGGCCGACTCGCCGGCGTCCTTGAACCGCACCTCGCCGGTCGAGGCCAGGAACAGGTCGCCGCTGGCGTGGAAGCCCATCGACTCCGCCGTCGCGGCGGTCAGCAGGCAGACGTCCATGCGGTCCGGGTCCCAGGCGGCCGCCAGCGCCTCGAGCGCCCGGCCGTCGTCGCCGATCCACACCGAATCGATGTTGGCCACCCAGAACGGCGCGTCGGGCAGCAAATGCAGCGCGTGCTTCACGCCGCCGCCCGTCTCCAGCGGCTCGGCCCGCTCGTCGGACACCACGATGCGCGGCAGGACGCCGGTCGCGTCGCGGGCCTTCAGATGCGCCTCCAGCCGGTCGGCGAAGGCGTGGACATTGACCACGGCCGTCTCGACCCCGACCTGGGCCAGCCGGTCCAGCATGTGGTCGATCAGCGCCCGGCCGCCGACCTCGACCAGCGCCTTGGGCCGGTCGTCGGTCAGGGGCCGCATGCGGGTGCCCAGGCCCGCGGCCAGCACCATGGCCGTCTTCGGACCGCTCATGCCCGCGCCTCCGCCGGCACATGGGCGTCGAACCAGGCCTTCATGCCGGCCATCGCCGGATCGGCCAGGCAGCTGTCGAGATAACGCCAGAGCCGGGGCAGCATGCTCTCGTATTTCGGCTTGCCGTCGCGCACGATCAGCCGCGCGAAGATGCCGATGATCCGGGCGACGTTCAGCGCCCCCAGCGCGTGGTAGTCGGCCAGCAGCGCCCGGCGGTCCAGCGTCGGATGGGCCGCGAAGTAGCGCGCCAGCGCCGCCGCCTCGCGTTCCGGCGAGACGTCGCGCCGGGCGTCGTGCAGCAGCATCGACAGGTCCCACATGCGGTTGGCCCGCACCGCGTCCTGGAAATCGATCAGCCCGACCCGCGTCGGTCCCGCCCGGTCCGGCAGCCAGATCAGGTTCTCGGCGTGATAGTCGCGATGACAGAAGACTTCGGCGGTGGCCTCGGCGCGGGCCCGGATCGGGGCCCAGAGCGCCTCCCAGTCCGCCAGCGCGGCGGCGTCGGGCGCGAAGGCCGGCCGCAGCTTCGGCAGCCAGTCGGTGAACAGGTCGGCGGCGCTGACCAGGGCCAGGTCGTCATAGGCCAGCAGCGGCCAGGCGACCCCGTCCGACTCCAGGACCGCCGGCGGCCGGGCGGCGTGCAGCACGGTCAGCGCGTCGATGGCGGCGTCGTACAGCTCGGCCTCGTCGCCGCCGGCGGCGATCCGCGCGGCGTAGAGGTCGTCGCCCAGGTCCTCCAGCACGGCCAGCCCCGCCCCCGCGTCGAAGGCCTCGACCTCGGGCGCCGACAGGCCCAGCGACTTCAGATAGCGGGCGCAGGCGACGAAGGCGTCGACCCGGCCGGACGCCAGGCGGTAGGCGGCGTTGAAGCCCAGCGCGATCCGCTCTTCCCGCGTGGCGGCCGGCGGACAGGGCGCGGTCTCGGCCCGGGGCGGCTGGTCCATGAAGATGCGGCTGGTCCCGTCCGGCAGGAACAGCCGCTCATAGACCCGCGTCGAGGCGTCGCCGCTCATCAGCTCGCGGCGGGCGTCGCCGAGGCCATGGGTCGTCAGAAAAGCGGCCTTGGCGGCCTCCCGCTCAGAACTCAAGCGTCCGTCCCTTCCATGCGCCGTGAGGGGTCAGCCGCGCGCGGCGGCGATCACCCCCGTCCTCGAGACTGATCTCTATATCGAGTCGGTCGGGCGGCAGCCGCCCCTCCAGCCGCCCGGGCCACTCGACCAGCGCCGCCCCCTCGTCGAGCGCCTCGTCCAGGCCGATCTCGAAGGCCTCGTCGGGGCCGGTCAGGCGGTAGAGGTCGAAATGGGCCAGCGGGAAGGCCGCCGTCTCGTAGAACTGCACCAGGGTGAAGGTCGGGCTGGGCACCTCCTCGTCGGGCCGCGTCAACGCCCGCACCAGGGCCCGAGCCAGCGTCGACTTCCCGGCCCCCAGCGGTCCCGACAGGCAGATGGCTTCTCCATCGCGCAGGACGCCAGCCAGGACCACGCCCAGCCGCGCGGTCGCGGCTTCGTCCGGCAGGGAGATCTCGGCGGGGGGGGTCATACCCTCGACATACGGTCAGATCGCCTTCGTGGCGACACCCTTATGGACCCCCACCTCTGCCGTCATGGCCCGACTTGTTCGGGCCACCCATGGACACGAGAGAACCCGGTATTCCCTGGCCCCACCGACCGCGTTCAATCCGCCCGTTCACCACGCATGGGTGGCCCGAACAAGTCGGGCCATGACGGGAAGAAAAATGAGATCAACTCGGGAAGGCAGCGTCAGGGTTGGTGGGCAGCACCCGCTCCACATAGGTCTTGATCGCCGCGCTGGCGACCGCCGCGTCGGGATCCAGCGCTTCAGGCGCGATGGGACGGCCGATCGTGACCTGGAACCGGCTCCCCCTCTTGTTCAGCAACTCGTGGAACAGGGTGATGTCCCGCAGCTCCGGCGAGAAGCGGTCGAAGAAGTGGAACAGCGTCGCCCAGGGGCCGGCTACGTGCACCGGAATGATCGGCGCGTCATACTTCACCGCCACCGAGATCGCGGTCGGCATCCAGACCGGATCGGTCAGCAGGCCATTGGCGTCTCGCCGGGCCAGCTTGCCGGCGGGAAAGACCATCAGCGGCCGCTCGGCTTCCAGGACGTTCTTCGTCATCGCCAGGGTCAGGCGGGTGCGCTCGCGGGTGCGTTTGGCCGCCACCCATTCCACCGGGATCAGGGTCTCGTCGAACCGGGCGCAGACCCGGTGGGCGTCGGAGTTGGCGTAGAAGATGATGTCCGGCCGTACGGTCTTCAGCGCGTCGTAGACCGCGACCCCGTCGGCGATGCCGGTGGGGTGGTTGCCAACAATGACCAGCCGACCCTCGCGCGGCACATGCTCAAGGCCGCTGACCCGCACGTCGATGGACAGCAGGTCGGAAACGAAGTCCATCGCCGCCTTGCCGCCCATGGGGGCGATGGCGTCGGCCATGGCGCGGGCCTTGCCGTAGCCCAGCAGGGCGTAGAGCAGCGGGCGGGCCACCGGCCAGGCGGCCGAGCCCGATAGCTTCGGCGCCCGCTCGGCGATCAGCACATCGACGATGTGCCCCGTCAGAGCGGCGGCGGTCTGCGCGGGGAGAATGGTCGCGTCGTCGGCCATGGCGGTGAGTCTATCGGCACGGCGCCAATGCGCAATCCAGCCCGGCCGTGGATGATCAGCAGGTCGTCTTCGTGGCGGACCAGGTCCTGATATCTTGATGAGCATTCTTGCTCCGGCGGGACCTTCGTCAAGGACGGGCCCTGCGGGCCCGCCGCTGCGCGGCCGCGTAGCGGTCCTTGACCAAGGTCTCCGTCCGGAGCGCATCATTCCATCAAGGCCTTCAGGGCTCGTCGTCATCCGGACAGCCGTAGAGGCTTCCCATCTAGCGGCGAGGAGCCGGACGGCATAGAACGCCCCCCTCAACGCGCGCCCGGGAGAACGCCATGCGGGACATCCGCCATTTCGTGAACGGTTCGGCCTTCGAAGGGGCCTCTGGGCGGTTCGGCGACATCTTCAATCCCAACACCGGCGAGGTGCAGGCGCGGGTGCAGCTGGCGACGGCGGGCGAGCTGGACACCGCGGTCCAGGCGGCGTTGGCGGCCTTCCCGGCCTGGTCGGCGACCAACCCCCAGCGCCGCGCGCGGGTGATGTTCGAGTTCAAGCGCTTGGTCGAAGCCAACATGCAGGACCTGGCCGAGATGCTGTCGGCCGAGCACGGCAAGGTCGTCGCCGACAGCAAGGGCGACATCCAGCGCGGGCTGGAGGTGATCGAGTTCGCCTGCGGCATCCCCCATGTGCTCAAGGGCGAATACACCGAGGGCGCGGGCCCGGGCATCGACGTCTATTCGATGCGCCAGCCGCTGGGCGTGGTCGCCGGGATCACCCCGTTCAACTTCCCGGCCATGATCCCGATGTGGATGTTCGGCGTGGCCATCGCGGTGGGCAACACCTTCATCCTCAAGCCGTCGGAGAAGGACCCCAGCGTCCCGGTGCGGCTGGCCGAGCTGATGATGGAGGCCGGCGCCCCGGCCGGCGTGCTGAACGTGGTCCAGGGCGACAAGGTCGCGGTGGACGCCATCCTGCAACACCCCGACATCAAGGCCGTCAGCTTCGTCGGCAGCAGCGACATCGCCCACTACGTCTATTCCCAGGGCACGCTGCATAACAAACGCGTCCAGGCCATGGGCGGGGCCAAGAACCACGGCATCGTCATGCCCGACGCCGACCTCGACCAGGTGGTCAGGGACCTGTCGGGCGCCGCCTTCGGCTCGGCCGGGGAGCGCTGCATGGCCCTGCCGGTGGTCGTGCCGGTCGGCCGGAAGATCGCCGACGCGCTGCGCGAGCGGATGGTCGCCGAGATCGACACGCTGAAGGTCGGCCTCTCCAACGATACCGACGCCCAGTACGGCCCCGTGGTCTCGGCCGCCCACCGCCAGAAGATCGCCGACTACATCCAGATCGGTAAGGACGAGGGCGCCGAGCTGGTGGTCGATGGCCGCGACTTCAAGCTGCAGGGCTATGAGCAGGGCTTCTTCATCGGCCCGAGTTTCTTCGACGGCGTGAAGCCCGGCATGAAGACCTATCACGAGGAAATCTTCGGCCCCGTGCTGCAGATGGTCCGGGCCGAGAGCTTCGAGGAGGCCGTCGATCTGCCGAGCAAGCACCAGTACGGCAACGGCGTGGCCATCTTCACCCGCAGCGGCCGCGCCGCCCGCGAGTTCGCATCCCGCGTTCAGGTCGGCATGGTCGGCATCAATGTGCCGATCCCGGTGCCGGTCGCCTACCACACCTTCGGCGGCTGGAAACGCAGCGCCTTCGGCGACACCAACCAGCACGGCATGGAAGGCCTGAAGTTCTGGACCAGGGTCAAGACCGTCACCGCCCGCTGGCCCGAGGGCGATGTCGCCGACTCGAGCTTTGTTATTCCAACGATGGGGTGAGTCGAGCCCTTCGCTCTCCCGGAGAGAGAGCTGTCGCCCCGGAGGGGTGACTGAGAGGGAGGCGCGGTGATCGATGATCGGCTTCGGCGACTCCCTCTCCGACCCGGCTCCGCCGGGCCACCTCTCCCTCCGGGAGAGGAAGGTCGGTCAGGTGTTGAGGATCAGCGTCCGCGTCACGCCATCCAGCACGAACCGCCCAGCCGGCGTGGCGCGCAGGCGTTGCGCGTCCGGCGCCAGCAGGCCCTCACCGACCAAACCGGCCACCGCCGGATGGCCGGCCGTCAGGCCCAGCGCCGCCACCTCCCCGAAGCCCACGCCTTCATACGTGCGCAGACCCATCAGCAGCCGCTCCTCGGCCGCCTGGACCGGCGACAGCGCCTCCGGCTCGTGGAAGCCCAGGCCCGTCTCGCCGACGTTGCGGATGTAGTCGCCGACCCCGGCCGCTGCCTCGGTCGCCGTCCGCGCGCCATTCAGCACCAGCCGGCCGTGCGCGCCGGGGCCGACGCCGGCATAGTCCTGGCCACGCCAGTAGATCAGATTGTGCCGCGACCGCGCCGCCTCGCCCCGGGCGTGGTTGGACACCTCGTAGGCCTCGAAGCCGGCGGCCTCCAGAACGGTCTGGGTCGTGTCGTAGAGCGCCGCGCCGGTCTCGTCGTCGGCCGGCCGGAACCGACCGCGCCCGACGGCCCGGTCGAAGGCCGTGCCGGCCTCGATGGTCAGCTGGTAGGGCGAAATGTGCTCGGCGCCGAGGGCGATGGCCCGGGCCAGCTGGTCGCGCCAGGCCGCCACGGTCTGGCCGGGCAGGGCGTAGATCATGTCCACCGACAGGCGCGGGAAGGTCTTCGCCGCCAGGTCCGCCGCCCGGCTGGCCTCGGCGCCGTCGTGGTTGCGGCCAAGGAACGTCAGAGCCGCGTCGTCGAACGACTGCAGCCCCAGCGACAGGCGGTTGACCCCCGCGTCGGCGAAGGCCGCGAACCGGCCGGCCTCGGCGTCGGTGGGGTTGGCCTCCAGGCTAACCTCGAGATCGGGTTCGGCGTCCCACAGGCGCCGCGCCGTGGCGACGATGTCGGCGGCCCATCGCGGGTCCATCAGCGACGGCGTGCCGCCGCCGAGGAACACCGACACCAGCCGACGGGGCCCGGTCAGCGCGCGTTGGGCCCCGAGATCGGCGACAATGGCGGCGGCCAGACCGGCCTGCTCGGCCTGCTTGCGGTCGCGCACGACATTGAAGTCGCAGTAGGGGCAGATCCGCGCGCAGTAGGGCCAGTGGACATAGACGCCCAGCGGCTGGAGGTCGGTCAAAAGAGGGCGGCCTTGAGCTTGTCGAACGCGCGGGCCCGATGGCTGAGCGCGTCCTTCCGCGCCGGGTCCATCTCGCCGAAGGTCTGGCTGTAGCCGTCGGGGACGAAAATCGGGTCGTAGCCGAAGCCCCGGTCGCCCCGGCCGGGGAAGACCAGCTGGCCATCGACCCGGCCCTCGACCACCACGGCCGGACCGTCGGGCCAGGCCACGGCCAGGGCGCTGGTGAACCAGGCCGAGCGGTCGTCGGAGCCGGTCTCGATCAACCGTTCCTCGACCTTGCCCATGGCGGCGGCGAAGTCCTTCGTCGGCCCGGCCCAGCGGGCCGAGAAGATGCCGGGCGAGCCGTCCAGCGCCGCCACCGACAGGCCCGAATCGTCGGCGATGGCGATGCGGCCGCTCAGCAGGGCTGCATGACGGGCCTTGAGCAGGGCGTTGCCGGTGAAGGTCGTCTCGGTCTCGTCGGGCTCGGGCAGGCCCAGGGCGCCGGCGGCGATGATCTCGAACCGGCCGTCGAGCAGGGCGACCAGCTCCCTGGCCTTGCCGGGATTGTGGGTCGCGGCGATCAGGGTGGTTCCGGGCTGGAGGATCAGCGGCATGGGATTGTCCTTTCGCGCCGGCCTTCCTCGCCCCGAACCGCCGGCGGCGCAAGGCCGCCCCGATCTATGCTGCAGTGCATTACGGTCGCGTAATGATGTTACGCAAGTTTAATATCGTTTATCGATAAAGTTCTTGATCGAAGAACGGCAAATCCCTAGTTTGGGGATGCGGACGGAACGCGAGTTCAGGCCGCTGGGTGTGGAGGGGTCCACATTCATATTGCACTGCAACATCAAGGAGGGACTCATGTCCGCGCAAAAAATGACCAACCTGGTCGACAAGATCGCGATGACCCTGGTCAACGCCGCTCTGCTGGCCGCCCTGCCCATGGCGGCGGTTCTGTTCGTCACCCACTCGCTCTGATCGGCGCCCCTTTTATGAGGGCCCCGATCAGGGCATCCTCGCCGGCCGCTCCACGGCTCGCCTTCCCCGACCGATGCGCCTCGCATCCGTCCGGCGAGGCGAGCCTGGGCTGACAAAGCGGCCGGCGGGATCCGGGCTTCAAGGACCGGACACGACTTATTACGGGGGACGCGCCATGCGCGCTTTGGGGCCAGGCTCGGTTTCGAGCTTCCTGAAGATCATTCTCGACGTGGTCTATTACGCGTTGTGGATGCTGATCGGGGCGGCGGCGCTGTTCGCCCTGGTCACCCTGCTGTTCAGCTTCAATCCCGGCCTGCTGGCGAGCTGGCTGCCGTTCAGCGAGCGCCTGGCGCAGATCGTCGCGCGCGGGCCCTATTTCGCCACCGCCCTGATCGCCGGCGCGGCCTACATGGGCGGCGTGCTGGCGATCGTCGATATCCTGCGGCGCATCTTCATGACCCTGACCGCCGGCGACCCGTTCCATCCGGAGAACGTCCGGCGGCTGCGGCTGGTCGGAGTGATCTTTGGCGGCCTGGAAATCGGCCGCTACCTGCTGGCCGCGATCCTGACCCTGGTGATGCCCGGTCAGATCCGCAGCATCGAAGGCACGCTCAACCTGACGACCTGGTTCGCGGTGCTGGTGATCTTCGTGCTGGCCGAGGTGTTCCGCGAGGGCGCCCGGCTGCGCAACGAAGCCGAACTGACGATCTAGGGGGCGCAGGCGTACCGTGGCCATCCGTTGCACCCTCGACCGCATGCTGCAGGAGCGGCGCATGTCGCTGACCGAGCTGGCCGACCGCGTCGGCGTGACCATCGCCAACCTGTCGATCCTCAAGACCGGCAAGGCCCGCGCCCTGCGCTTCTCGACCCTCGACGCCCTGTGCCGCGAGCTGCAATGCCAGCCCGGCGACATCGTCATCTTCGAACCCGGGCCGGGGATGGAGCTGGAGGACGACGAGGACGGTTACGGGGGGGCTTGATCCCACACCCCGTCATGGCCCGGCTTGTCCGGGCCACCCATGAACTCAGCCCATCACAAAGGGGGCGCGGTGTGATCGTGCCCCTTCTTCGTTCTGCAATGTGCTTGGGTGGCCCGGACAAGCCGGGCCATGACGACGGTGGGGTTGGCAGCTAGGCCACAGCCGCCTTTTGCAGCGCGAACAGCTCGCCGATGCCCTTTTCGGCCAGGCCGAACAGCGCCTCGAACTCGGCCCGGGTGAAGCCGCGCTTCTCGCCGGTGGCCTGGATCTCGACGATGTCGCCATTGCCGGTCAGCACGAAGTTGGAATCGGCCTCGGCCGAGGAGTCTTCCTCGTAGTCGAGGTCAAGCACGGCGGTGTCCTGATGCACGCCGCAGGACACGGCCGCCACCTGGTCGAGGATCGGGTCGGTCTTGATGACGCCTTCGTCGAGCAGGTACTTCGTCGCCAGCCGCAGAGCGACCCAGGCGCCGGTGATCGCCGCCGTGCGGGTGCCGCCGTCGGCCTGGATCACGTCACAGTCGATCTGGATCTGCCGCTCGCCCAGCGCCTTCATATCGACCACCGCGCGCATCGACCGGCCGATCAGCCGCTGGATCTCCTGCGTTCGGCCAGATTGTTTGCCCTGGGCGGCCTCGCGGCGGCCGCGGGTGTGGGTCGCGCGGGGCAGCATGCCGTATTCGGCCGTCACCCAGCCGGCGCCCTTGCCGCGCATCCAGCCCGGGACGCCGTCATCGACGCTGGCCGTGACCAGCACCCTGGTGTGGCCGAAGGTCACCAGGCACGAGCCCTCGGCGTAGCGGTTGACGCCGGTTTCGAGGGTCACGGTCCGCATTTCATCGGACGCGCGTTCGGAAGGACGCATGGCTTATTCCCCAGGAACGGCGCACAGCTTGCGCACGGGCAGGCGCCGCTTATCCTATCGGCTGACGGGTCGTCCACCGGCCTGAGCCAGAGCGCATGACACCGATCCTCACCAGCGGCCCCACCCGCACCCCGAGCCTGACCGATCTGGATGACCGCGCGCGGGACATCTTCCGGCGCATCGTCGAGAGCTATCTGGAGACCGGCGACCCGGTCGGCTCGCGCACCCTGTCGCGCGGCGGGGTGCAGCTGTCGCCGGCCTCGATCCGCAACACCATGCAGGACCTGGCCGGGCTGGGCCTGCTCGATTCGCCGCATTCGAGCGCCGGCCGCATGCCGACGCACGCCGGCCTGCGCCTGTTCGTCGATGGTCTGCTCGAGGTCGGCGACGTCGGCCAGAGCGAGCGGCGCGAGATCGACGCGCGGCTGTCGGCCCACGGCCGCAACTTCGACGAGGCGCTCAACGAGGCCAGCGCGATCCTGTCGGGCCTGGCCGGCGGCGCGGGCATGGTCGTCAGCCCGTCGCGCGAGGCCGGCGTCAAACACATGGAGTTCGTCGCCCTCGACGCCGACCGCGCCCTGGCGGTGATGGTCTTCGAGGACGGCCAGGTCGAGAACCGGCTGATGCGGCTGTCGCCCGGCCTGACGCCCTCGGCCCTGCAGGAGGCGTCCAACTTCCTCGCCGCGCGGCTCAAGGGCCGCACCCTGGTCCAGGCCCAGGCCGAGATCCGCGCCGAGCTGGACCGCGCCCGGTCGGAGCTGGACCAGACCGCCGCCCGGCTGGTCGAGGAGGGTCTGGCCGCCTGGGGCGGCGGCGACGCGGCCGACCGCGCCCTGATCGTGCGCGGCCGGGCCAACCTGCTCAACGACCCGGCGACAGCCGGGGACCTGGCCCGGGTGCAGAAGCTGTTCGACGACCTGGAGCAGAAGGAACAGCTGATCGGTCTGCTCGACGGGGTGCGCGACGCCCAGGGCGTGCGCATCTTCATCGGGGCGGAAACGCGGCTTTTCTCGCTTTCGGGTTCCGCCGTGATCGCGGCGCCCTATATGACGGGCCGACAGAAGGTGCTGGGCGCGATCGGCGTGATCGGGCCGGCCCGCCTCAACTATGCCCGGGTCATCCCGCTGGTGGACTACACCGCGCGGGTCCTGGGCCGCATGCTGGACGGATGAGACGAGTATGACCGACGACACCGCGCCCAACGGCCACGACGACGAGCTGGAGATCGAGACCGCCGAGGAAGCCGCCGAAGCCGACGTGGAAGCCCTCAAGGTCGAGGTCGCCGCGCTGAAGGACCAGATCCTGCGCTACGCGGCCGAGGCCGACAACACGCGCCGCCGCGCCGAGCGCGAACAGAACGACGCCCGCGCCTATGCGATCCAGAAGTTCGCCCGCGACCTGTTCGCCGTGGCCGACCACCTGTCGGCCGCCACCACCCACGCGCCGCGCGACTTCGACGACCAGGTGGTGAAGAACTTCGTCGTCGGCGTCGAGATGACCCAGAAGGAACTGCTCTCGGCCTTCGAGCGCAACGGCCTGAAGAAGATCGAGCCCGCGAAGGGCGGCAAGTTCGACCCGCACCAGCACCAGGCGATGATGGAACAACCCGGCGAGGGCGTGCCCCCCGGCGCGGTGATCAAGACCCTGCAGGCCGGCTACGAACTGCACGGCCGCATCGTGCGCCCGGCCATGGTCGTGGTGGCGGCCAAGACGGGCGCCGCCGAGGCCGGCGCGGCGCCGGCCGCAAACCCCTACGCGGACGCCGACGGCGATAACGCGGGCGGTTCGGTGGATACCAAGGCGTAGGCAGCAAACAGGGACAGGCTTTCCTGTCCCTTGGGACTGGATAGCCTGTCCCCTCCGCGGCCCGGGACAGGACAAGCAGTCCCAAGGGACAGCTAGTCCTGTCCCCTTCATCTGCGGCGCGCCATGACGAAGAAAAGGCGGGATTGAACGCCTCGCGCGTCCCCTGCCCCTTCCGCAAGCCGCTGTTTCCGCTAATGTCCATAGCCCCTGACAGGCGAAACGGCGGGGGCCTCGGCGATTCGCCTGCGATATTCCGGACTTCGGACGAGACATGAAGCTTACCATCGAGCGGGCGGCGCTGCTGAAGGCTCTTGGCCACGTGCAGAGCGTCGTCGAGCGGCGCAACACCATCCCCATCCTGTCGAACGTGCTGCTGACCGCCGAGCACGAGCGGGTCGGCTTCTCGGCGACCGACCTGGACATGGAGATCATCGACGGGGGCCCGGCCCAGGTCGATGCGCCCGGCCAGATCACCGCGCCCGCCCACACCCTGTACGAGATCGTGCGCAAGCTGCCGGAGGGCTCGGACGTGTCTCTGACCCTGTCGGGCGACGATCCGCGCCTGCAGGTGGCCGCTGGCCGCTCGAAGTTCAACCTGCCGGTGCTGCCGGCCGGCGACTTCCCGGTGATGAGCTCCGACGGCCTGTCGGCCCGCATCCCGGTCGATGCCAATGACCTGATGCGGCTGATCGACAAGACCCGCTTCGCCATCTCCACCGAGGAGACGCGCTACTACCTCAACGGCCTGTACGTGCACACGGTGGTCGAGAACGGCGAGGCGCGGCTGCGCTGCGTGGCGACCGACGGCCACCGCCTGGCCCTGGCCGAGATGCCGGCCCCCGAGGGCGCGGCCGGCCAGCCCGGGGTGATCATCCCGCGCAAGACCATCAACGAGGCCCGCCGCCTGCTGGAGGACGCCGGCGAGACGGTCGATTTCCAGGTCAGCGCCCAGAAGGTCCGTTTCGAGTTCGGCCAGGCGGCCCTGACCTCCAAGGTCATCGACGGCTCGTTCCCGGACTACATGCGGGTCATTCCGCGCGACAACCAGAAGATCATGATCGTCGACAACGCCCTGTTCGCCCAGGCGGTGGACCGGGTGGCGACCATCTCGGCCGAAAAGAGCCGCTCGGTGAAACTGGCCATCGAACCGGGCAAGGTCACCCTGACCGTGCGCAACATGGAAGCCGGCCAGGCCGTCGAAGAGGTCGAGGTCGACTACGACGGCGACAGCTTCGAGATCGGCTTCAACGCCCGCTACCTGCTCGACGTCACCGGCCAGATCGCCGGCGAAACGGCCGAGTTCCGGTTTGCGGACCCGGCGTCGCCGACGCTGGTGCTGGACCCGACGGACGCCGGGGTGAAGTACGTGCTGATGCCGCTGCGGGTGTAGACCCGGTCAGCCCAGCGCCTTGACCAACAGCAACGTCGTCAGGCCGCTGCTCCACTCTTCGTCGGGATAGCGATCCGCTTCAACGTAGTCCCGCGCCGCGTAGAAGGCCTGGCTGCGGAGATTGAACGTGTCGGTCTCCAGCCGCGCCGTCGGGAAGCCCGCCTCCGCGATCCCGGCCTCCGCCCGGTCCATCAGCCGCCCGCCGAGGCCGGTGCGCGCGTGGCTGGACCGCACATGCAGGGCGTTGACGAAGTCGCCGTCCCAGTCGACGAAACCGACCACCTCGCCGCTGACCTCCGCCACGAGGAACATCAGCCCCCGCTCGCCGACATAGGCGGCCGGCCGATCCTCGCTCAGGAACGCCCGCGCGGCCTCGGCGGTCAGCTGGGGCAGCCATGTGCTCTCGAAGGTGTCCCGCAGGATCGCCTTGAGCGCGGCCTCGTCGTCCGCGCGGGCCTGTCGGATGAGGATGTCGATCGTGGAAGCCATGGCCGGAAGGCTACGCATTCGGCGCGGTCGGCGCCAGATTCTCGGCGGGCGCGGGGACATGCACTTCAGTGCGTGTCCCCTGCCTCAGGATGCCCCGCAACCGACCGAACGAGCGCCCGGAACAGGGGACACGCACTGAAGTGCATGTCCCCGCGCGTAGCCCCGATGACAGCTGCCCTTTGGCCTTGATGGAATGATGCGCTCCGGACGGTCGTCCTGGTCAAGGACGGGCCCTTCGGGCCCGCCGCTGCGCGGCCGCGAAGCGGTCCTTGAGCAGCCGGCCGCCGGAGCAACACTGGCCGTCAAGACATCAGGGCGGGTCCGCCACTCACCTTCCTCCCCCAAGTGGGAGAGGAAGGAGGGGGCCGGAAATGCGAGACTCGCGGGACGTATAATCCCGCGACAAGGCGGGACATTCTCGCGACATTCGACCCCTCGCGAGGCCTCGTTGAGGCGTTCCACCTCCCCCCGCCCAAGGGGTCCGACCTCGCCTGACCCCGGGCGCCGGCGGATCGCCAGGACGCCGATCGCGCTGCGTAAGTCACTGAAAATTCTAAACTCTATGCTCCTGAGTCCCCACCGACCGGCGCGGGGCTAAACTCGAAGGATGACCCCCGCCCCGACCTTCCCCGCCAACCCGCTGCACACCCGTTTATCGCGGCAAGCGAGACTCCCCGCCCGCGCCGCCGGACGCGCGCGTTTCTCCCCGGCGCGGCGCAGGCTAAACCGAGCCCCATGCATTCGGTGATCACCAGCCTGACCCTGACCGACTTCCGCTCCTACGCGCGGGCGGAGCTGTCGGCGGACGGGGCCAGTGTGTGCCTGTGGGGGCCGAACGGGGCGGGCAAGACCAATCTGCTGGAGGCCATCAGCCTGCTGTCGCCGGGGCGCGGCCTGCGCGGCTCGCCGCTGGCCGAGGTGGGCCGGCGGTTGCCGGGCGAGACGACCGGCCGGGCCTGGGCCGTGTCGGCGCTGGTCTGGAACGACGATGACGCCGTGCGCATCGGCACGGGCGTGGAGGTCGGCGGGGCGGCCCGGCGGATCGTGCGCATCGAGGGCGAGACCGTGCCGCCGGGACGGCTGGCCGACCATATCCGACCGATCTGGCTGACCCCGGCCCAGGACCGGCTGTTCCTTGAAGCGGCCGGCGACCGTCGGCGGTTCTTCGACCGGCTGGTGTTCGCGGCCGAGCCGGCCCACGCGGCCCATGCCGCCGCCTATGACAAGGCCCTGCGCGAGCGCATGCGGCTGCTGGGCGACGAGACGGCGCGGCCCGATCCGGTCTGGCTGACGGCGCTGGAGGCGCGGATGGGCCAGGCTGGCGCCCTGATGGCCGGGGCCCGGGCGCGCACCCTTTCCGCCCTGCAGGCCGAGATCGACGGGCGGGGCGAACGACCCTTCCCCCAGGCCCGGCTGAGCCTCTCCGGCGAGTGGGAAAAACTGGCCGCCGAGGGGGTCGAAACGGCCGATATCGAGGCCCGCCTGGCCGCCGCCCTGGCCACCGCGCGCAGCCGCGACGCGGCCGCCGGACGGGCCCTGACCGGCCCACACCGGGGCGATCTGACGGTGATCCACGCCGAAAAGGACCGTCCGGCCGCGGAATGTTCGACCGGCGAGCAGAAAGCCTTGATTCTGAACCTGGTTCTGGCCCAGGCGGCGCGACTTTCCGCTGCAGAATCAGCGCCGGCTCCTGTATTATTGCTCGACGAAGTCGCCGCCCATCTCGATCCGCTCCGGCGGGCCGCGCTGGCGGATGAAATCGCGGCGCTCGGCCTCCAGGCATTCCTGACAGGGACGGACGAGCAGCTGTTCGACCCCTTCAAGGGTCAGGCCCTTGGCGTCCGCGTGGAAGCCTCGGGCCTGACCGTACTGGACCGCTGAATGACCGACCAAACCGAAGACCACGGCGCCCCGCAGGCGCACGGCGACTACGACGCCGACTCGATCAAGGTGCTCAAGGGCCTGGACGCGGTGCGCAAGCGCCCGGGCATGTATATCGGCGACACCGATGACGGCAGCGGCCTGCACCACATGGTCTATGAGGTGGTCGACAACGCCATCGACGAGGCCCTGGCCGGTCACGCCACCAAGGTCGAGGTGATCCTCAACGCCGACGGCAGCTGCACCGTCACCGACGACGGCCGCGGCATCCCGGTCGATATGCACGAGGGCGAGGGCGTCAGCGCCGCCGAAGTGATCATGACCCAGCTGCACGCCGGCGGGAAATTCGACCAGAACAGCTACAAGGTCTCCGGCGGCCTGCACGGCGTGGGCGTCTCGGTGGT
>Ga0172380_10001069_pt1 | contig 48780 bp, 49 predicted proteins | sample Leawe162metaG_FD_119747 | JGI IMG/M metagenome (GOLD analysis project Ga0172380, IMG submission 119747) | Leachate microbial communities from a municipal landfill in Southern Ontario, Canada - Leachate well 162 metaG | ecosystem: Engineered > Solid waste > Landfill > Unclassified | place... | reverse complement strand
TCAGGCGCACGGTGCGCGTCTTGAGATCGACGATGTAGTCCTGCGCCTCGCTGAGCCCCGGCACCAGGGCCGCGAAGCGCGGGTAGATGCTGGTGTCGTCCTGCGCCGTGCCGCTGATGATCAGCGGCGTGCGCGCCTCGTCGATGAGGACGCTGTCCGCCTCGTCGACGATCGCGTAGTGGCGGCTGCGCTGGACGCGCCCCTCGGTCATCGTCGCCATGTTGTCGCGCAGGTAGTCGAAGCCGAACTCGTTGTTCGTGCCGTACACCACGTCCGCGAGGTACGCCTCGGCCCGCGACACCTCCACCAGGTGCTCGAAGGTCGCCGTGTCCGAGACTACGTCCGAGGTGTAGCGGTAGGCGCTCTGGTTCTGGATCACGCCGATGGTGATACCCAGCGCGTCCAGCGCGCCCGCATACCATTGCGCGTCGCGGCGGGCCAGGTAGTCGTTGACGGTGATCGAGTGCACGCCCTGCTGGTCCAGCGCGTTCAGGTAGATCGCGATCGTCGCGACCAGCGTCTTGCCCTCGCCGGTGCGCATCTCCGCGATCTGGCCGCGGTGCAGCGAGATCGCGCCCATCAGCTGCACGTCGTACGCACGCTCCCCCGTCCGGCGCGCGATCGCCTCGCGTGCCACGGCGAACGCCTCCGGCAGCAGGTCGTCCATCGACTCGCCCTGCGCGAGGCGCGATCGGAACTCCACGGTCTTCGCGGCGAGATCCCCGTCGCTCATCGACAGGAGCCCCGGCGCGAGGTCGTTGATGCGGGCGATCAGCGGCTGCATGCGATCCAGCACGCGCTCGTTGGAGTCGCCGCCGCCGAGGATCTTGCGGAAGATGCCGACCATCCGGATGAGCCTTCCTGCGGCGCGGCGCGCCGGATGCGCCCCCGCTAGCGGAAGAGCGCCCCCACAGAGCCGCCCGTGTGGATGCGGTGCATCGCGTCGCCGATCAGGGGCGCCACGGAGAGCACGGACGCCGGCACTTTCTTGAACGAACCATGGACCAGCGGCAGCGTGTCCGTGTAGACGATCTCGTCCACCTCGGACGTGTCCAGCACCTCGAACGCCCGCCCGGCCATCACCGGGTGCACGCAGGCCACGCGCACGGAGCGCGCGCCCCGCGTCCGCAGCAGCCGCACCGCCGAGGCGACCGTGCCGCCGGTCAGGATCTCGTCATCGATGATCAGGCAGTCGCGTCCCTCGACCTCGCCGATCATCGTGAGCGCCTCGGCGTGGTCCGTGTTGCCCTCGCGCTTCTTGTCCACGATCGCGATGTCGGCGTCGATGCGCCCGGCGATCTCGCGCGCCAGCTTCGCCCGCCCCACGTCCGCGGCCACCACCACGGGCGCCGGCAGGTTCTTCTGGCGGAAGTGCTCCGCGATCAGCGGGAAGGCCGTCAGCTCATCCAGCGGGATGTTGAAGAAGCCCTGGATCTGCCCGGCGTGCATGTCCAGCGTCAGCACCCGGTCGGCACCAGCCACCTCGATGAAGTTCGCGACCAGGCGCGCGGTCACCGGGACGCGCGGCTGGTCCTTCTTGTCCGAACGGCCGTACGCGTAGTACGGCACCACCGCCGTGATCCGCCCCGCCGAGGCGCGCTTCGCGGCGTCGATCATGATCAGAAGCTCCATCAGCCGCGTGTTCACCGGCGACACGATGGGCTGGATGATGAAGACGTCGCGCTCCCGGATGTTGTCCAGGTAGCGGACGAAGACCTCTTCGTTGGAGAACTCGAACACCTCGCAGTCGCCCAGCGGCATCTCGAGGTGCCGGCACACCGCCTCGGCCAGATCGCGGTGGGCGTTGCCGGTGAAGACGGCCATCTCTTGGAACACGCGCATGGCTCCCCTGGCTTCCGGACGACCACGAGCCGCCCACAGGGCCGGACACGCTGCCGCGTTCACAGTCGGGCTCGCCGTCAGAGCTGCCGGCACCCTCGATGGTACCACCCGCCCCCCGGAACCCGCCCCCGGCTGGACGGCCGCCCCGAGCGGCACAGGGTCCGCCGCGGTCCTCGTGCATCGCGCCGCACCCGAGGATGCGGCACCCGCGCGAGACACGGATCGGGCCGGGGCGGGGCGCGAAGGCGAGGTCAGGTGGGCGCGCGTCCGGCCCCGGCCGGCTAGCCCTCGGCCTGGAGTTCGGCGATCGCCTGCTTGATGTGCTCGTCCTCGACGAACGGGACACCCGCCGCATCGCGGATCTTCGCCGCACGAGCGAGCACGCGGGGGAGCGACATGCCCTCCGGCGGCTCCGTCTCCCACGCGATGAGCACGATCATCACCCCGTTGGGATCCTCCATGAACACCAGGCGCTCATAGCCGCGCGCGATCTCCTCGGAGCCCTTCACGCCCGCGCTCGCCATCCAGTAGTAGATCTCGTGCATCTGCTCCATGGAGACGTGGAACGAGAGGTACTGGAGCGAACCGACGCCGGGCGAGGCCTCCGCCATGTCCACGTCGGGGTGCGTGGGGCCCACCAGCTGCAGGAACGTCGATCCGTCCCCCGTCGCGAGCATCGCGCAGATCGACTCCTCGTCGTCGCGGTTCGGCTCCACGTACAGCGGCTGGAGGCCCAGCCGCCGGTAGAAGTTCAGCGACTCCTGCATGTCCTTGACGAAGATCGCGGGGTAGGCGATCCCCAGCGTCTGGAGCATCCGATACCTCGAATCCTGCGCGGGGCTCCGCCACGGGCCCGGCTTGTGAGCGCACCCGCGACGGCCTACCATCACAGGCGATGAACACCATCACGGCTCCCGCCGTAGCAGTAGTAGTAGCATAGCGGCGGCCAGACCGCCCTCCGCAGGAGGGCTGTCCATCCGCCGCTTCGCCCCGCTCCGACGCGGGGCGTTTTGTTGTCCCGCCTGCAGCCCCTGACCCGACCATCGACCACATCGACGAGACCGAGGCTCCCCATGACCACCCCCGCGAACCCCGCACAGGACCCCTCCACCACCGCGGCCGGCGGGGCGGACATGGCGCCGGCGTACCAGCCCGCGGACGTCGAGCAGCGCGTGTACGAGTGGTGGGAGAGCCGCGGGTTCTTCAAGCCGAACCGGCCGGAGCGCACCGGCCCGAACGCGGCGGATCCGTTCACCATCATCATGCCGCCCCCCAACCTCACCGGTGAGCTTCACCTGGGCCACGCCCTCGTCGTCTCGCTCCAGGACGCCCTTACGCGATGGCACCGCATGCTCGGCGACGACACGCTGTGGCTGCCGGGCGTGGACCACGCCGCGATCGCCGTCAACGCGATCATCGAGCGCCAGCTTGCCGCCGAGGGACTCTCTCGCCATGACGTCGGGCGCGAGGCGTTCCTCGATCGCACGTGGACCTTCGTGAACCAGAGCCGCTCCCGCATCATGGAGCAGCACCGCCGCCTCGGCGCATCCGCCGACTGGGAGCGCGAGGCGTTCACCATGGACGCGCAGCGCGAGAAGGCCGTCCGAGAGACGTTCAAGAGCCTCTACACCGACGGCCTGATCTACCGCGCCGAGCGCCTGATCAACTGGTGCGTGGACTGCGAGTCCGCGATCTCAGACATCGAGGTGGAGTACGAGGACGAGCCGGGCGCCTTCTGGTACGTCCGCTACGCGATCGCGGACGCCGCCGGCCAGCCCACCGGCCGCGACATCGTGATCGCCACCACCCGACCGGAGACCATCCCCGCCGACACGGCGATCGCCGTGCACCCGGAGGACCCGCGCTACGCCTCGCTCATCGGGCAGCAGGCGATCGTGCCCGGCAGCGGGCGCCTCGTTCCGATCATCGGCGACGCCGCCGTGGCCATCGAGTCCGGGACCGGCGCGCTGAAGGTCACCCCGGGGCACGACCCCGTGGACTTCGAGATCGGCGAGCGTCACGGGCTCCCCATCGTCAGCATCATGAACAGTGACGGCACCCTGAACGCCGACGCCGGCGCCTACGCCGGCCTCGACCGCTTCGAGGCGCGCAAGCGCATCGTCGCGGACCTGGAGGCGGCCGGGCGCATGGAGAAGATCGAGCCGTACACACACGCCGTCGGCCACTGCCAGCGCTCGCGCACGATCGTGGAGCCGCTGATCTCGCTGCAGTGGTGGGTGGACGCGAAGACCCTCGCCGGCCCGGCGATCGAGGCGGTCACCGGGGGGCGCATCCGCTTCGTGCCCGCGCGCTTCGAGCGCACCTACCTGCACTGGATGGAGAACATCCGCGACTGGTGCATCTCCCGCCAGATCTGGTGGGGCCACCGCATCCCCGTCTGGTACTGCGATGCGTGCGACCACCTCACCGTGGCGGTCGTCACACCCACCGCGTGCGAAGGGTGCGGCAGCGCGAGCATCCGCCAGGACGAGGACACCCTGGACACGTGGTTCTCCTCCGGCCTCTGGCCGCACTCCACCCTCGGCTGGCCTGACCAGACGGACGACCTGCGCCGCTTCTACCCCACGCAGGTCATGGAGACGGCGTACGACATCATCTTCTTCTGGGTCGCCCGGATGATCATGCTGTCGCTCTACAACATGAAGGACTTCCCCGGCGGCGACATCCCGTTCGACACTGTCTACCTGCACGGCCTGGTGCGCGCCTCCGACGGCGCGAAGATGTCGAAGTCCCGCGGCAACGTCATCGATCCGCTGGAGCAGATCGGCAAGTACGGCACGGACGGTCTGCGCTTCGCCCTGCTCTCCGGCACCAGCCCCGGCAACGACCAGCGCATCACGGACGATCGACTGGAGGCCGGCCGCAACCTCTCCAACAAGCTCTGGAACGCGAGCCGCTTCGTCCTCACCCTCGTCGAGCCGGGCGACGACCTCGCCCTCCCCGCGCCGGGCAGCCCGGCGCTCACCGTCGAGGATCGCTGGATCCTCAGCCGCCTCGCGCACGTCTCCGCGGAGGTCGATCAGCTCCTGCGCCGCTTCGAGCTCGCGGAGGGCCTGCGCCAGGCGCGCGACTTCTTCTGGGATGAGTTCGCAGACTGGTACATCGAGCTCGCGAAGGTGCGCATCCGCGCCGGCGACCGCACGCCGATGCCGGTGCTGCTGCACGTAGTGGACCAGGTCCTGCGCCTGCTGCACCCGTTCATGCCGTTCGTGACCGAGGAGATCTGGCAGCGCGTGATCGCCGTCCGCCCCGACCTCGGAGAGGCTGGCGGCGGCGCCCCCGCGCTCATCGTGGCGCGCTACCCGCGCCCCGGGGACCTCGCGCCATACGTCGACGACGAGGCGGAGCGCCAGCTGGCCGCCGTGCAGGACTTCGTGCGCGGGATCCGCAACATCCGGGCCGAGAAGCGCGTCGATGCTGGCCGCTGGGTGGAGGCGTACATCGTCGCCGCCGACGCCGAGGCGACCGCACGCGCCATGCAGGCCGCGCTCGAGCAGCTCGCGCGCGCGCGGCCACTGCACATCGTCGCGACCGCGGACCAGGCGCCGAGCGAGGGCGTGGTGACCAGCGTGCTGGCCGTGGGCCAGGTCGCCCTGCCGATGGCCGGGCTCTTCGACCTCGACGCCGAGCGCGCGCGCCTCGCGAAGCAGGTCGCCGACGCGGAGGGCGAGGTCGAGCGCCAGGCGGCGAAGCTCGGCAACGAGCAGTTCCGATCGCGCGCCCCCGCGGACGTCGTCGCAAAGGAAGAGGAACGCCTCGCCACCGCGCGCACCCGCCTCGACGGCCTCCGCGCCAGCCTCGCGGAGCTCGGGTAGCAGACGCCCGATGATGTGCCGGGCGTAGAGTCGATCGCGATGACGAACCAGCACGCCGGACGCCTCGACCCGCTCGCACCGGACCCCGTCGCGCTCGCCGCGCTCGCGGAGGCCGCGGCGCGCGAGGCAGGGGCTCTGCTCCTCGCGGAACGCGACCGCGTACGCGCGGCCTTGCCGTCGATGCCGAACGACATCGATTTGACGGCGAGCGCGCAGGCAATGAACCCGTTCACGGAGACCGACCGCGCGTGCGAGGAGCTGATCGCCAGACGCATCCTCGAAGTCCGCCCACGCGATGGCTTCGTGGCTGAGGAAGGGACGTCGAGGGACGGCGGGCCCGTGCAGTGGATCGTCGACCCGATCGACGGCACGGCGAACTACCTGCGTGGCATCCCGCACTTCTCCGTCTCCATCGCCGCGGACGTGAGCGGGACGGTCGTCGCCGGGGTGGTGTATAGCCCGCTTGTCGACGAGTTGTTCCGTGCCGCTCGCGGCGCGGGCGCAACGTTGAATGGCGGAGCAATCCGCGTTTCACCGGAGGCGCGACTCTCGCACGCGGTGGTCGCGACGGGCCTCGGCAACCCGGGCGACGCGAACGTCGTACGGCAGCACCTCCGCCGTCTCCACAACGTCCTTCCAGTGATCGCGGACGTGCGGCGTACTGGATCCGCTGCGCTCGACCTCTGCTGGGTCGCCTGCGGGCGCGTGGACGCCTACTACGAGGCCGGGCAGTTCCCGTGGGACATCGCGGCCGGCGATCTGATCGTCCGCGAGGCCGGGGGCCGAAGCGAGGCGATCACGCGCAACGTACCCCTGTCGGAACAGACGTGGCTCGCTGCGAACCCGGTCCTCTTCGACCCCCTCCGCGATCTCCTCACCACCAGCGCCCCGGTGTGACCGGCGAGCGCCCGGACCCCGCGGCGCTCCTGGCGCTCGCCGTCTCCGTCGCGCGCGAGGCGGGTGCGCTGCTGCTCGAGCGGATCGCTGGTGCACGCGAGGTGACCGCCAAGACCAGCCCCGTCGACGTGGTGACGGAGGTCGACCGCGCCTCGGAGGCGCTGATCGTCCGCCGCATCCTGGAGGCGCGTCGCGGCGACGGCATCCTCGCCGAGGAGGGCTCGGCGCGGGAGAGCCGCACCGGCGTGCGCTGGGTCATCGACCCGCTCGATGGCACCGTGAACTACCTCTACCGCCGCCCGGACTTCGCCGTCTCGATCGCCGCCGAGGCTGCGGGCACGGTAGTCGCCGGAGCGGTCTACGCCCCCGCGCGCGACGAGATGTTCGGCGCCGCCGCCGGCCTCGGCGCGACGCTCAACGGCAGAGCGATCCACCCCTCGACGGAAGACCGGATCGCACATGCGCTGTGCGGCACGGGCTTCTCGTACGACGCCGAGGTGCGCCGCGCGCAGGGGGCGATCGTCGCGCGGGTGCTGCCCCACGTGCGTGACATCCGCCGCGCCGGCTCCGCCGCCCTCGACCTCTGCGCCGTCGCCTGCGGACGGCTTGACGTGTACTTCGAGCGCGGCGTGCAACCGTGGGACGTGGCCGCGGCGGACCTCATCGTCCGGGAGGCCGGCGGCCGGACCGCGGTCCTGGCGATCGGGCACGTCTATCCGGGCGCCGCCAGCCGGGACGGCTCATCGCCGGGCGGCACATGGAAGGACAGCACTGGGCCGGAAGCACGGCCGGAGAGCACATGGATCGCGTCGAACCCGCATCTGGTTCATTCGCTTCAGACGTTGATCGCGTCCGCTGACGGGAACGCACCAGCCTCGCCACGCTGAATCGTGACGGCGGTGGATCGGCTGTGCGCGCCCCGCGCGCACCGGACCTGAACGATCGGCGCACACCCGGATCACGTTTCGTTGACACTGTATATGGCCGCTGGTACGGTCGGTTCCCGACGGGTCCTGGATGATTCGAGCAGCGCGCGCGTGTCTGGCTGCGTGCGCTGGAGAGCGGGATTCCATGGGACAGGGCGAAGTCCTCTTCGACAACTACGTGCCCGTTCTGCTGGCCACGATCGTCGGCTTCTTCCTCGTACTCGGCGCACTCCTCGGCTCGCGGCTCCTCGCCCCGTTCTCGGAGGAGCGCGAGAAGAGCACCACGTACGAGTGCGGCATGCTGCCGATCCGGCGCGCCGCCACCAACGTGGGCATGCGCTTCTACCTGTATGCGATCCTCTTCGTCATCTTCGACGTGGAAGCCGTGTTCATCTTCCCGTGGGCCGTCTCGTTCCTGGACATCGGCCCCCAGGCCTACTGGCTGATGGTGGCGTTCATCGCCATCCTCGCCCTCGGCCTCGGGTACGCATGGAAGAAGGGGGCCCTGCAGTGGCGGTAACCTCCGACCCGACCGCGGTGTCCCCGGCCGCGGTGCCAGCGGCCACCACGATCGCCGAGCCCGCGACCGAGCCAGCGACGGCTCCGGCGCAGCCCGCCACCGAGCCCGTGATCCTCCCCGTCATCCCCGGCGAGCACCCCGCCGAGGCGCCCCGCCTGGAACCGGTGGAGGTGCACCCCGGCAAGGCGCTCTACAAGCAGATCCTCCCCGGCGTCATGCAGATCCCCCTGGACCTGGTGCTGGGAGCGTCGCGTAAGTCCTCGCTGTGGCCCATGACCTTCGGCCTCGCGTGCTGCGCGATCGAGATGATCGCCACGTACATGGCGCACAACGACCTGGACCGCTTCGGCATCGTGCCGTGGCCCTCGCCGCGCCAGTCGGACGTGATGATCGTCGCGGGCACCGTGACCAAGAAGATGGCCCCCGCGGTGAAGCTCCTCTACGAGCAGATGCCGAACCCCAAGTGGGTGATCTCCATGGGCGCCTGCGCCACCAACGGCGGCCCCTACACCCGCTACGACCGCGTGCTGCAGGGCGTGGACAAGATCATCCCCGTCGATGTGTACGTCCCCGGCTGCCCGCCGCGCCCGGAGGCGCTGATCGATGCCCTGATCAGTCTCCAGGAGCTCATCATGGAGGAACGCGGGGCGACCGGCCGATGACATCCGAGAACCAGCCCGAATCCGCCACCGACTCCACCCCCGGCGCCACGCTCGACGGCACCATCTGGGCCGAGGTGGACCGCGCCCTCGCCGGCATCACCGCCCGCGCCGAGCGGGGCGTCCTCGATCTCATCGTGCACATCCCGCCCGCCGAGATCGTCCGCGGGCTGCGCGCGCTGAAGCACGACACGACGCTGCAGTTCGACTACCTGCGCTGCCTCACCGCCGTGGACAACGAGGACGAGGGGATCGACATCGTCTATCACCTCTACTCCACCACCGCGCGGCACAACCTCACCGTGAAGGCCACGCTGCCCAACGACGACCTCTTCATCGACACCGCCACCACGGTCTGGCGTGCCGCGAACTGGCTGGAGCGGGAGACCGCGGAGATGTTCGGCGTCCGCTTCAACGGCCACCCGGACCCGCGCACGCTGCTGATGCCGGAGGACATGGACGACACCTTCCCGCTCCGCAAGGATCACCCGCTGGCCGAGATCGAGCTCCTCCAGGGCGACGGCATGGGCTACACCGAGGAGGACCGGTAAGTGGTCACCGAGAGCGCTCACGAGTTCGAGACTCGGGACCTCCTCCTCAACGTCGGGCCGCAGCATCCCTCCACCCACGGCGTCTTCCGCATGGTCATGCAGGTGGACGGCGAAGTGGTGCGGGACGTCATCCCGTACGTCGGCTACCTCCATCGCGGCGCCGAGAAGCTCTGCGAGACCATGGACTACCGCCAGGGCATCGGCTTCATGGACCGCACCGAGTACCTGGCGTCGATGAACGCGGAGCTCTCGTACGTCATGGCGGTGGAGGCGATCGCGGACCTGCAGGTCCCCGATCGTGCCCAGTGGATCCGCATGATCCTGGTGGAGCTCAACCGCATCTCCAGCCACCTGATGTTCATGGGCGCCTTCGGCGTGGACGCCGGGATCATCGGCACACCGATGATCTACGGGTGGCGCGAGCGCGAGGCGATCATCGACCTGTTCGAGGAGATCACCGGCGACCGCATGATGTTCGCGTACTTCCGCCCGGGCGGCCTGGCGTGGGACGTCCCCACGAACTTCGCCGCGCGCGTGCAGGAGGTGATCGCCGCCGTCAAGCAGGGGATCAAGGACCTGGACGGCCTGCTCACCTACAACGAGGTCTTCCTCGCGCGCACGCAGGGCATCGGCGTGATCAGCGCCGCGGACGCCATCGACTTCGGCATGAGCGGACCCTCGATCCGCGCGAGCGGCGTCCACCTGGACATCCGCCGCGACGAGCCGTACCTGAAGTACAGCGAGATCGACTGGAACGTGATCACCGCAACCGAGGGTGACGTCTTCGCCCGCTACAACTGCCGCCTGCAAGAGATGTGGGAGTCCGTGCGCATGGTCGAGCAGTGCCTCGACCGTCTCGAGCCCGGACTGATCATGCCGGAGAAGATGCCGCGCATGCTGCGCACGCCCCCCGGCGAGGTGTACGTCCGCACCGAGGCACCGCGCGGCGAATACGGCATCTACCTCGTCTCGAAGGGCGGGAACCGCCCCTACCGGCTGAAGGTGCGCAGCGCCTGCCTCTCGAACCTGCAGGCGCTGAAGCAGATGAGCGTCGGCCAGTACGTCGCGGACGCCATCCTCGTCCTCGGCTCCATCGACATCGTGCTGGGTGAGGTCGACCGCTAGTGCCCACACATCTCCTTGGCCTCAACACCTGGCTGGACGGTCTCGTCCGCGTGCTGCTCGTCGTGCTGCTGATGACCGTCACGGCCATGTTGCTCATCTGGGCCGAGCGCAAGCTCCTCGGCCGCTTCCAGGCGCGCATCGGCCCGCAGCGCACTGGCCCGTTCGGCCTGCTGCAATCCGTGGCGGACGCGCTCAAGCTCATCGGCAAGGAAGACCTGCGCCCGCGCAACGCGGACGCGTGGACGTTCGAGCTGGGCCCATACCTGGTCTTCGTCCCGATCTTCCTCGGCTTCGTTGTCCAGCCCTTCATGGCCGGCTTCCACATCCGCATGCTGGACCTGGGCATCCTCTACTTCGTCGCGGTCTCCTCGGTCAGCATCGTCGGGTGGGTGATGGCCGGCTGGGGCTCGGACAACCGCTACGCCATGCTCGGCGGCCTGCGCTCCGCCGCCCAATCCATCTCGTACGAGCTGCCCTTCGTCCTCTCGCTGCTCTCGGTGGCGCTCCTCGCCGGATCGCTCAACATCGACGACATCGTGGTCGGCCAGGCGGGCGTCCCGAACATCGTGTGGCAGCCGCTGGCGTTCATGATCTTCTTCATCGCCGCCCTCGCCGAGCTGAACCGGGCCCCGTTCGACATCCCGGTCGGCGAGTCCGAGGTGGTCGGCGGCCCGTTCGTGGAGTACTCCGGGATCCGCTGGTCGATGTTCTTCCTTGGCGAGTACGCCGGGCTCTTCATCACCGGGGTCTTCGTGAGCGCCATGTTCCTGGGCGGCTACGCGTGGCCCTTCGGCCTGCAGCTGGGCATCGGCTTCCAGCTCCTGCTCACCGCCCTCAAGGCGAGCCTGTTGATCTTCCTCGTCATCTGGATCCGCGGCTCCATGCCGCGCCTTCGCATCGACCAGCTCATGGGCTACTCGTGGAAGGTCCTGCTCCCGCTGGCGCTGGCGCAGGTCGTCGTCAACGGCTTCGTGCTGGTCTACGGCCTCCCGAGGATCGTGCTGACCATCGTGGGGCTCGCCGGCGTGGTCTTCCTGGTGTGGGTCACCGAGCGGGCGGTCCGCCGCCCACGCGTGCCGCGCCCCGCCGCGGTGGCGCTGGGAAGTGAGGCGGCCTCATGAGAGGTCTCGCAAAGAGCATGCTGACCACGCTCTCGGTGTTCATGCGCCCCCCCGTGACGCGCAACTACCCGAACGTGCACCGCCCGCTGCCCGAGCGCGACCGCGCGTTCCCGCTGCTGCTCTGGGACAAGGACATTGACGAGCCGTTCTGCACCGGCTGCCACGCCTGCGAGCGCGCGTGCCCCGTGGAGTGCATGACCGTCCTGATGAAGGACAACCCGAACCACAAGTCCGTGGGCGGCACCTCGTCCCGCCGCAAGATCATCGACAAGTTCTGGATCGACTACGCGCGCTGCATGCGCTGCAACGTCTGCGTCGAGGTGTGCAACTTCGATGCGATCGCGATGAACAACACGTGGAGCGGACACGAAACCGCGGTGCACGATCGCAAAGACCTGGTCATGGACCTCCCGCAGCTGCTGGCGCTGTCCCGCGGCGGCGCCATCCAGGAATGGGTCCCGGTGCTCGGCAAGGCCAACGAGGCGTAGGCGGGGCCGCGGGTCGGGTCTGTGGTTGAGCCTGTGGGGTTGATTCCGTGGGGTCGAGTTGGGGCGCAGCTCTGAGCTGCATAGAGGACGGGCCGCTTGTTCGCACGACTTCCGCTCCCATCGCAGTTTGACCGCATCATCATGACCGGCGCGCTGGTCGCCGGGCTGGTGATGGGCCCCATCCTCATCGCCCTGATCGCGCTGTACATGGCCGCTCGCATCTCCGGCGCGGAGGTCATCTTCTACCTCGCCGCCACCGTCATCCTGGGCGGCGCGCTGGGCGCGGTGCTGCTGTCGAACCTCGTGCACGCCGCGCTCAGCCTGATCGCCACGCTGATGGGCGTCGCGGCCATCTATCTGATGCTGCTGTCCGAGTTCCTGGCGCTGGTCCAGATCCTCGTCTACGGGGGCGGCGTCATCATCCTCGTCATCTTCGGTCTCATGCTGACCAACGCGCAGGACGACCCGGTGGTCACGGACGGCTCCCAGAAGCCCTTCGCCTTCGGAGTAGGCGCCCTGATCGCCGGCCTCTTCGTCACCGCGGCGATCCTCGCGGAGTGGGGCGACGCCGGGGCGACGCTGATCCCGTTCCCGCTGTTCGGCAAGCGCCTCTTCGGCGACTTCGGCCTGCCGATCATCATCGTCGCGTTCCTGCTCGACATCGCCTTCACCGGCGCGCTGGTCAACGCGCGCCGGGCCGAGAGCGCCGGGGCCGAGGAGGGTGCGCGATGATCCCCATCCAGAGCTTCCTGGTCCTGTCCGCGCTGCTCTTCGCCATCGGCTTCTACGGCGTGCTCGCGCGGCGCAGCGCCATCCTCATCCTGATCTCCGTGGAGCTGATGCTGGCCGCGGTGGCGATCAACTTCATCGCCTTCGCGACCTATCGCGACCCGAAGGCCTTCAGCGGCCTCGTGTTCGCGCTCTTCGTGATCGCGGTCGCGGCGGCCGAGGTCGGGCTCGCGCTCGGCATCGTGCTGCGGCTCTTCCGCGAGCGCCGCACGGCCAACGTGGACGAGGCCAACAGCCTCAAGTGGTAATCCCCGCGCGCCGGGTCTCTCCCGCGCGCGGCTGACGGTGTCGAGAGAAAGGCAGGCCCTCCGTGGGCATGGACCAGGCATGGATCCTTCCGGCGATCCCGGTGGCGATCTTCATCGTGGTCGCCCTGTTCGGACGGCTCCTGCCGCGGCAGGGAGACTTCCTCGTCATCCTCGGCGGACTCACGGTCGTCGGCCTCGTGTTCTCCATGGTCCCAGGCTTCCAGGGCGCGTTCCACGAGGGCCACTTCGCACCGGACGGCGCCAACGCCTTCTCCTTCGACTGGGTGAACATCGGGCAGGGCTTCTTCATCATCCCGTTCAGCACCTACGTCGACGCGATCACGATGGTGATGCTCCCGGTCGTGTCCATCGTCGCGCTGATGGTGATGATCTACTCGGTCGGCTACATGCACGGCGAGGCCCGTTATCACTGGTACTTCGCGGTGCTGTCCTTCTTCATCGCCGCCATGCTCACCCTGGTGCTCTCCGGGAACCTCATCCAGCTCTACCTCGCGTGGGAGGGCGTCGGCCTCGCCTCCTTCCTGCTGATCGGCTTCTACTGGGAGCGCCAGTCCGCGGCCGAGGCGGCGAAGAAGGCGTTCATCACCACCCGCGTCGGCGACGTAGGCCTGATGATCGGGATCATCCTGCTGTGGCGCGCCACCGGGAGCTTCGACATCCAGGACATCATCGCCGTCGCGAAGTCCGGCCAGATCGACCACACCTACCTCACGGTGTCCATGCTCTTCCTCTTCGCCGGCGCCGTGGGCAAGTCCGCGCAGTTCCCGCTGCACGTCTGGCTCCCCGACGCGATGGAGGGTCCGACGCCCGTCTCCGCCCTGATCCACGCCGCCACCATGGTCGTCGCCGGCGTCTACCTCGTCGCACGCTTCTCCCCGGTCTACGCCGAGGTGCTGATCGCTCGCGACGTCGTCTTCTACACCGGCCTGATCACCGCCGTGATGGCCGGGACCATGGGCCTGGTCGCCAGCGACATCAAGCGCGTGCTGGCGTACTCCACGGTCTCGCAGCTCGGCTTCATGTTCGTCGCGCTGGGCACCGGGGCCGTGGGCGCAGCGATGTTCCACTTGTTCACGCACGCGTTCTTCAAGGCGCTGCTCTTCCTGGGCTCCGGCTCCGTGATCCACGCGACGCACGCGCAGGAGGTGGAGTCGCTGGGCGGCCTGCGCCGGAAGATGCCGTGGACCACGACCACCTTCGTCATCGGCTCGCTGGCGCTGGCCGGCGTCCCCGTCTTCGCCGGCTTCTGGTCGAAGGACGAGATCCTCGCCGCCACGCTGGAAGACGCGCCGCTGTGGACGTACGTCACGCTGGCCGGCACCGCGATCCTCACCGCGATCTACTCCACGCGCCTGGTGCTGCTCACGTTCTTCGGCGCACCCCGTGACCACCACGCGTACGACCACGCGCACGAGTCGCCGTGGATCATGCTCGGCCCGCTGGTGATCCTCGCCACGCTCGCCACCGTCGCCGGCTTCTTCGCGCTCGATCAGGTCGGCCAGTCGCTCGGCTTCGTCGGGGGCATCGGCCAGCTCGTCTTCCTGGAGCATGCGCACCCGTTCACCGAGCCGGAGTGGCTGCTCGCCGGCATCGCCACGCTGGGCGCCCTCGCGGGCATCGGCATCGGCATCGCGTACTGGCACGGCGACGCGAGGCGCGCCGTGGCCGCCCGCCAGTGGGCGCCGGACCTCCACGCGCTGCTGGTCAACCGCTACTACATGGACAACCTGTATCAGGCCGTCATCGACCGCGTGATCCTCGGACTCGGCGGCGTCATTGCCTGGTTCGACAAGCGCATCGTGAACGAGACGGGCGTCGATGGCGGCGCGCAGACGGTCGGGTACCTGGGCTACCGCCTCAAGTTCCTGCAGACCGGGCGCATCCCCAACTACGCCCTCGGGATGGCCGTGGGGCTAATCACCATCGCGGCGATCGCCTTCGGCAAGCAGGGCTAACGAGGGACGAGCACTATCTATGACCCCATCTGACGGCTACGCCCTGATCGCGCTCTGCCTCCTGCCGCTGAGCGTCTCGCTCGTGCTGTTCGCGGTCCCCAGCGGCCGGCGGCGCATCGTCGTATCGATCACGGGGCTCGCCAGCCTGCTGATGCTCGCGCTCTCGGTGTACGTCTTCACGCGCTACTCGTTCGCCGGGCAGCAGTTCCAGGGCGTGCTCGCCTGGACGTGGATGCAGCACGTGGGCTTCCTGGGCGAGAAGGGCATCCAGTTCAAGGTCGGCGTGGACGGCATCAGCGCGTCTCTCGTGCTGCTCACCGGCGTGGTCGTCGTCCCCGCGACGTGGGTGACCTGGAAGGTCCGCGACCGGATGAAGGACTTCTTCATCCTGCTGTACCTGGTGACCGCCGGCGTGTACGGCTCCTTCGTCCTCCTCGACCTGTTCTTCTGGTTCCTCTTCTACGAGCTGGCGCTCATGCCCATGTACCTGCTCATTGCCGTGTGGGGCTCCACGCGCAAGGAGTACGGCGCGATGAAGCTGATGATGATGCTGCTCGCCGGCTCCATCTTCATCTTCACGGTGATCTTCGCCCTCTTCACGCACGTCGGCGCCGGCACGTTCGACATGGTCACGCTGCTCGAGGCGAAGAAGGAGCTCTGGTTCCAGCGCGCGTTCTTCCCCGTGCTCGTGATCGGCTGCGGCACGCTGGGCGCGATCTTCCCGTTCCACTCCTGGTCGCCGGACGGCCACGCCGCCGCGCCGACGTCCGTGTCCATGCTCCACGCGGGCGTCCTGATGAAGGTCGGCGCCTTCGGTGTGGTGCGCATCGGCTTCCAGATGATGCCCGAGGGCGGCGCGTACTGGGCCCCGGCGCTGATCGTGCTCGGCGCGACCGCCGGCCTGTACGGAGCCATCTCCGCGCTGCGACAGACGGACATGAAGCTGCTGATGGGCTTCTCATCCGTCTCGCACATGGGCTACGTGTTCCTGGGCCTCGGAACGTTCAACGCCATCGGGTGGAGCGGCGCGATCCTCCAGATGACCGCCCACGGCTGGATGACCGCCCTCTTCTTCCTCCTCATCGGCGGCATGTACGACCAGTCGCACAACCGCGACATCCCGAACTTCTCCGGCATGGCGAAGCAGATGCCCGTGTGGAGCATCTTCTTCATCTTCGCCTCACTCGCCTCGCTGGGCCTGCCGGGGCTCTCCGGGTTCGTCGCCGAGCTGCACATCTTCATCGGCACCTTCCGCGCCTACCCGATCGTCGGCGGGATCGCGGTGCTGACCGCGGCGATCACCACCACGTACCTCATCCGCATGCTGGCGCAGGCGTTCTTCGGCGAGATGAACCCGCGCTGGAGCCACCTGCAGGAAATCACGTGGCTGGAGCGCGCAGGCGCGGCGGTCCTCGCCCTGGCGATCCTGGGCCTCGGCCTCTGGCCCGCCCCATGGATCGCGCGCATCGCCCCGTCCATCATCAACATCCCCGGCATCACCCTCTAACCGCGAGGCCGTCAACCAGCGGGGCATTGGAGCGCGCCAGTGAGCGACATCCTCGGGAATCAACTCAACTTCAACCTCGGACTCCTGCTGCCGGAGCTGATCCTGGCCGTCACGGCCGTCGCGGTCGTCTTCGTCGACATGTTCCAGAAGGAGCTGAAGGCCGGGCGCGCCCTCGTGCCTGTGCTGTCGCTCATCGGGCTGCTCGCCGCGGCGGCGGCCACCGCCACCGACATCGATGTCGAAGATGACTTCGCGCGCATGGTGCAGATCGACAACTTCACCGTCTTCTTCCGCTACATGTTCATCGCCATCGCCATCGTCGTGATCGCCGGCTCGCACGAGTACATCGAGCGCCACGTCAACCACGTCGGCGAGTTCTACGGCCTGCTCCTGCTCTCCACCGTAGGCGCCATCTTCATGGCCTCCGCGCGCGACCTGCTGGTCGCGTACCTCGCCATCGAGGTGCTCTCCTTCTCGCTCTACATCGCCGTCTCGCTGGGCAAGAACGACCCGCGTTCCGGCGAGGCGGGCCTGAAGTACGTGCTCCTCGGCGGCGTCGCCTCCGCGATGCTGCTGTACGGCCTGAGCCTGCTGTACGGCGTCGCCGGCTCCACGCAGTACTCCGAGATCGCCGGCGCGCTCGCGAAGTCACCCGAGGGCCTGCGCCTGCCGCTGCTCCTGGGCCTGACGCTGATCGTCGCCGGCCTCGGGTTCAAGGTCTCCGCCGTGCCGTTCCACATGTGGGCCCCCGATGCCTACGAGGGCGCGCCGATGCCCGTCACGGCGTACCTCTCCGCCACCTCGAAGGGCGCGACGCTGGCGCTGTTCCTGCGCTGGTTCGGGGGGCCGCTGCTCCCGGCGATGCAGGACTGGCAGTGGATGCTCGCGGTCCTGTCCACGCTGACCATGATCTTCGGAAACCTGATCGCGCTGCAGCAGACGAACATCAAGCGCCTGCTGGCCTACTCGTCGATTGCGCAGGCCGGCTTCATGCTGATGGCGATCACCACCGTCTCGGACATCGCCACCTCGGCGCTGCTGGTGCACCTCTCCGGCTACGTGATCACCAACCTCGCCGTCTTCACGGCGGTCATCCACTTCTACAACCGCACGGGCAAAGAGGAGATCGCCGACTTCCGGGGGCTCTCGCGCACCAACCCCTACCTCGCCACCGTGATCACCGTCGGGCTCTTCTCGCTCGCCGGGATGCCGCTGCTCGCGGGCTTCTTCACGAAGTTCATCCTGTTCCAGGCGATCGTGGAGGGCGGGTTCCTCTGGCTCGTCGTGATCGCCGTCATCGGCAGCACGGTGTCGCTCTTTTACTACCTGCAGGTCATTCGCCAGATGTACGTCCTCGAACCCGAGGGCGACACCACCCGCTGGCGCATCTCCGCCACCGGCTACGTGACCACCGCGATCCTCTTCGTGCTGATCGTGGTCGTCGGCGTGTATGGCGGCCCGCTCTACACCGTCGCCGACCGTGCCGCGTACGCGCTCTTCCAGGGGTAAGCCTCGCAGCCGCACCCCGGCGCGCCGGACCCCGCGACGAACACCTGCACCCACGCAGAAGCCCGGCCGACGGCCGGGCTTCCTCGTGTCAGCCTGCGGGTGCCTCGACGACCTCGCCGGCTAGAGCAGCCCGAGGTAGCGATCCAGCTCGAACGCGGTGACCTGCTGCTGGTACGCGTTCCATTCGATCTTCTTGTTCGCCACCAGCGACTCGAAGACGTGGTCGCCCAGCGTCTCGCGCATCAGCGTCGATCGCTCGAAGCGATCGATCGCCTCTCCCAGGGAGGCCGGCAGCGACTCGATCCCGCGCGCGGCCCGCTCCGCATCGGAGAGCCGGTGCGCGGACTGCGTCGCGACCGGCAGCGCGTACTGGCCGTCGATGCCCGCGAGCCCCGCCGCCAGCAGCACGGCGAAGGTCAGGTACGGGTTCGTCGCGGGGTCCGGCGCGCGATACTCGATGCGCGTCGCCTCGTCGCCGCCGGGCTTGAGCTCGGGCACGCGCACCAGGTCCGCCACGCTGTGGTGCGACCACGTGGCGTACGTCGGCGCCTCGTAACCCGGCACCAGCCGCTTGTACGAATTCACCCACTGGTTGGTCACCAGCGACAGCTCGCCCGCGTGGCGCAGCAGCCCGGCCATGTAGTGGCGCGCATCGGAGGACAGCTGGTCCAGCGTCGATGCGTCGAAGAACGCGTTCTGCTCCCCGCGGAACAACGACTGCTGCAGGTGCATCGCGGAGCCGTTCTGCCCCGCCGTCGGCTTCGGCATGAACGTCGCGTACACGCCGTGGCGCATCGCGACCTCCTTCACCACCAACCGGAAGGTCATCACCGCGTCCGCCATCGTGAGCGCGTCGGTGTAGCGCAGGTCCATCTCGTGCTGGCTCGGCGCGCCCTCGTGGTGACTGAGCGCCACGCCGATGCCCATGTCCTCCAGCGTCAGCACCGTCTCGCGGCGCAGGTCGCTGCCGCCGTCCAGCGGCGTCAGGTCGAAGTAGCCCCCCTGGTCCAGCGGCTCCGTCCCGTGCTGGTCGCGGAAGTAGAAGTACTCGATTTCCGGCGACACGTAGAACGTGTACCCGCGCTGCGCGGCCTTCGCGAGCACGCGCTTCAGCACCTGCCGCGGATCCCCCAGGAACTCATTGCCGTTCTGCGCGCGGATGTCGCAGAACATGCGGGCCACGGCCTGCGGCCGCGGGCGCCACGGGAGGATCTGGAACGTCGCCGGATCGGGGACGGCGATCATGTCTGCCTCGTCCTGGCGGGCGAAGCCCTCGATCGCCGATCCGTCGAAGTTCACACCATCCAGCAGGGCGTGCTCGAGCTCCTCGGCGGTGATCGCCACGGACTTGAGCATCCCCAGGATGTCCGTGAACCACAGCCGGATGAACTTCACATCGTGGTCGCGGCACGCCTGCAGCACGTGCTGCCGGGAGTCGAGGTCAACCATATCGTTCATCCATCAATCGTACCGCCCGCGTGATTTCAATCGTGTATCGCCCGCGCCCGCCCGGCTACCCGTTGAAGTACTGCTCGAACTCGTACGGCGTGGGCCGCTGCTGGAGCGCCTCCACCTCGTCCCGCTTGATCGCGATCCAGCGCTCCAGGAGATCCGGCGTGAAGACGTCTCCGGCGAGCAGAAACGCCCGGTCGGCCTCCAGCGCGTCCAACGCCGCCTCCAGCGTGGCCGGCACGCGCGGCACCCGGGCGGCGTCCTCCGGCTTCAGTTCGTAGATGTTCCGCTCCAGCGGATCACCGGGATCGATCTGCCGCTGCACCCCGTCCAGGCCCGCCATCAGCATGGCCGCGAACGCGAGGTAGGGGTTCGCGGTGCCGTCCGGCGGGCGGAACTCCACGCGCTTCTGCCCGGGGGAATCCGAGTACGTGGGGATGCGCACCGCCGCGGACCGGTTGCGCGCGGAATACGCCAGGTTCACGGGCGCCTCGAACCCCGGCACGAGCCGCTTGTACGAGTTGGTCCCCGGCGCGCACAGCGCCAGCAGCGCCGGGGCGTGCGCGAGCAGTCCGCCGATGTAGTAGCGCGCCGTCTGCGACAGCCCCGCGTACCCGTTGCTGTCGAAGAACAGCGGTACGCCGCCCTTCCACAGCGACTGGTGCGTGTGCATGCCGCTGCCGTTGTCGCCGAAGAGCGGCTTCGGCATGAACGTCGCCACGCGCCGGTTTGCGCGCGCCACGTTCCGCACGATGTGCTTGTACCACTGGGTCTCGTCCGCCTTGCGCCGGGGTGGCGCGAAGCGCGTGGCGATCTCGCACTGGCCGCCGGATGCCACCTCGTGGTGATGCACCTCCACCTCGACGCCCGCTCGCTGGATGGCCTCCGCCATCTCCCAGCGCAGCGACGACAGCGCGTCGAGGGGCGGCACCGGCGCGTACCCCTCCTTCGCCGGGATCTTGAAGCCGAGGTTGGGCGCCTCGTCGCGGCCGGCGTTCCAGTCGCCCTCGCCGGAGTCCACGTAGTAGAACGCCGTGTTCCCGGACTGCTGGAACCGCACATCGTCGAAGACAAAGAACTCCAGCTCCGGCCCGAAGTACGCCGTATCCGCCACCCCGCTCGCCGCCAGGTGCGCCTCCGCCTTCGCCGCCACGTACCGCGGGTCGCGCGAGTAGCGGGCGCCGGACAGCGGATCGACCACGTCGCAAATGATCGCCATCGTCGGGACCGCCTCGGTCGGGTCGATCACCGCGCTCGCCAGGTCGGGCAGCAGGAGCATGTCCGAGGCGTCGATGCTCTGGAACCCGCGCAGGCTCGATCCGTCGAAGCCCACGCCGCGCGTGACCGACTCGCCCGAGAAGTGATCGGCCGGCACCGAGAAGTGGTGCCAACGCCCGAGCAGATCCGTCACGCGGAGATCCACGCGAGCCACGCCCGCCGCCTCCATGCGCTCCTTCAGCGCGTGCAGATCCTGCATGCTCGTCACCGGGCCTCCCGAGGGTCTGTCCACGCCATCAGAGCCCACGCTCGCTCGTGCGTCACGATACCTCTGTGAAACACGTGGGACATCGAACCTTCACGGATGCGACGCGAACAAGAAACCTCGCCCGCGCAAACTCTGGGCAGGACAAACTCGGGAGGAAACGCTCGCCGGTAGCCATCGGGACGCCCGCCTCCGCGGGCGCCTGCGGTCTTGCCGGGTGCGCCGGCGGCCCACCGCCGGCTCCTGGAACTCGGAGCGATGCGATGATCCACACCGGCGACCTCGTGATCGATCGGGAGCGCTACCTGGTCACCGTGCGCGGTCGCCCCGTGCGCCTCACCTTCCTGGAGTTCAACGCCCTGTGGGCCATCGCCGAGCAGGACGGGCGCGTGGTCCCCTATGACCGCCTGGCGGCACAGCTGTGGGGCGACGCCACATCGGACGCGCGCCGCCGCCTCGCCGTCATCGTCTCCCGCATCCGCGCGAAACTCGGCGACCAGGCGGACGTGATCGATACCGTCACGCGGGTCGGTTATCGCCTTGCTCCCTCGTTGGCCGCCTGAGGCGCATCCACGAACCGGTAGCCCACGTTCCGCACCGTCTCGATGTACGGCTCGCCCCGCTCGATCTTCGAGCGGATGCGCCGGACGTGGACATCCACGGTGCGCGATCCCCCGTAGTAGTCGTAACCCCACACCTGGTTCAGCAGTGCCTCGCGCGTGAACGGCTTGCCGGGGTTGGACGACAGGAACCGCAGGAGCTCGTACTCCTTGTACGTCAGGTCGACCACTTCCTCGTCCACCGTCACCTTGTAGCGCTCGAGGTCGATCGCCAGCCCACCGTGGCGGATCACGTGGCCGTCGCCCTGCCCGGTGCGCGCGAAGATCAGCCGGGAGATCCGCGTTCGCAGCTCTGGCTCGTCGATCGGTGACAGAACGAAGTCGTCCACCTTCACCCCCGCGCCGACGATCCCCAGCTGCCCCGGCTCCACCACGGCGATCACCGACGTGCCCTCGGCGACCGCGGGGTCGCGCAGAAGCGCAGCGAAGCCGCCGCCGGTCAGCCCGATGCTCATGTCCACGATGAGCACGGCCGGGCGCCACTCCCGCACGGCCACCAGCGCGCCTTCCACCGTGGCCTCGGCCCGGATCGTCCGCCCATCCGGGCGCGCGGCGGCCTCCACCGAACGCTGGACATCCGAATCGCGCGAGATGAGCAGGACACGCTGCATTCGCGGAGTGTAGGTCGCGGCGGGCATCGGGACGAGGGGGCCATCCCCGTTTCGCCCCGCACCTCCAGCCGGACGGTCGCCCCGGACGCGCGGGTTGCCTTCCGCGGGGGCGAGAGGCACGTTATGATGAGTCCCGGGCGGCCCCCTTGCCCGTGACCGCGCCGGCGGCGGCGCACCCCGGGCCCTTCAGCCTCCAGCCGCACGCGTCGCTGCCTCCGGGTGGCCGAGGACTCGCCGATGCACGTCGTCCAGACGACCGACCTCACCAAGATCTATGACAACCGCTACATCGCCCTCAACGCGCTCGACCTGCGCGTGGAGAAGGGCACCGTCTTCGGGCTCGTCGGTCCCAACGGCGCCGGAAAGTCCACCACCTTCCGCATCCTGCTCGGCCTGCAGAAGCCGACCGCCGGGCAGGTGCAGGTGCTGGGTGAGCCGATGACGGCCGAGCGGGCGGACATCCGCCGCCGCATCGGCTACCTCCCCACGAACCCCTCGTTCCCCAGGTACATGACGCCCATCGGCTTCCTGGAGTTCGTCGGCTCCGTCATCGGCCTGTCACAGGATCGCGCGAAGGTGCAGCTCGCCCGCCTGCTGCAGGCGGTCGACCTGACCAACGCCGCCTCCCAGAAGATCGAGGGCTTCTCCACCGGCATGATGACCCGCCTGGGCATCGCCGCCGCCCTGATGAACGACCCGGAGCTGCTGATCCTCGATGAGCCGACCTCCGGGCTCGACCCAGCGGGCCGCAAGCAGACCATCGAGCTCATCCGCGAGCTCACCGGCCGCGACCGCACGATCATCATCGCGACTCACATCCTCTCGGACGTGGAGCGCGTCTGCTCGGACGTCGGCATCATCTCGCAGGGCCGCATGATCTACGCCGGCCCCATGGCGGACATGCGCCGGCTGGCCCGCCAGGGAACGATCTCAGTGGAGATCGAGGGCAACACCACCGCCTTCGAGCAGCAGATCCACACCCTGGACGAGATCGGATCCGTGCGCTACGAGCGATTGGGCGCGGAGTTCCGCCTCACGTTCCTTGGCACGCAGGCGCTGACCGAGTACATCACCCGCGTCCTCCAGCTCATCGACCGCACCGGCGTGGAGCTGCTCCACATCAACACCGGCGCCGACGAGATCGAGGAGGCCTTCCTGCGCCGCCTGGAGGAGGACCGCACGCGCGGCTTCCTCCGCGCCGCCGCCTGGGCCGCCACGCAGGAGATCAGCGGAGCGAAAGAGGAGAGCGATGCAGGCATTCCTGGCCATCCTGCGGTATGACCTCGGGCTGCTGACGCGGTCCTGGATCACCCGGATCTGGGTGCCCCTGCTCATCGCTCCCGCGCTCTTCCTGGTCGCCGTCGCCGCCAACGAGGACGAGCTCGCCTCGGAGACGCTGGCCGCCTACCTGGCCGCCGTGCTGATCCCCATCAGCGGCCTCGCCGTCGCCGTCCTCGCCAGCGCCGCCGTCAGCGGCGAGTCGGGCATCATTGCGGACGGCATCCTCTCGCGCTCCGTCACCCGCTCCGAGTACATGGCCGCGAAGATCGTCTCGCGCCTGGGCTTCACGGCGGTGATCTACCTGCTGGTCATGATCCCCTTCTCCTACCTCATCATCCGTTACGCGGCGCCGGACACCTCGCTCGCCGGCGTCGTCGTCGGGCTGCTCGTGGTATGCCTGCTGCTCACCTTCCTCGGCGCGCTGGGCATCACCTTCTCCACGCTCTTCTCCAACGTCCTGCTCGCAGTCCTTGGCCTGCTGCTGGTGGTCGTGCTCTCCGGATTCGTGCTCCAGTTCCTCGGCCTCACCTGGATGAGCACCACCGCCGTCGTCTACGCGCTCCCCGACACGTTCCGAGGCCACACGCCCGTCTGGGATCTCGTCCGCGTCTTCCTCGTCTTCTCAGCGCTCACCGCGGCCGCCATCGCCACCTCGTTCTGGGTGTTCCGCGAGCGCGATCTCTAGCCCCATGGCCACCCCGGCGCCCGCCTCCCCGCTGCCCGGACCCGCGCCGATGCGAGGACTCGGCGGCCTGCTCTCCACCGATGTGGACCGCATCCCCCTCGGCACCCACCACGGCCGCGAACTCCATGCCCGCGTGGAGCGGCGCGTCGCCCGCTTCAGTGCCGGGCGGAGCTGGCACGTCTCGGTCGCCCTCGGCCGCACCCGTCCCGTGGCGATCGAGGTGGCCGCGCCCGGCGAGCGGTACGATCTGAGCATCGCAACCTCGGACCCATGGTTCCGGGCCGCGCGCCGCGCCGGTGCGCTCGCCCTGGTGGCGACGGGCATGCTCGCGGTGGCGAGACGGCTCCGGCGGTAGCGCTGACGCGGCAGGACTCGGGCGGTAGGAGGCACTCATCGTGGCAACAGAGGACGCACTCGCGGAGGTCACGCGCATCCCGGACCGCGCCAACGCGGCAGCCTGCTTCGGCACGCCGGTGATCTCCGGCGACCGCACGGTCATCCCCGTCGCCGACATCGTGTACGGCTTCGGGCTCGGCTGGGGCGGCTCCGAAGCCAGCGACAAGGCCCCCGCCGGGCACGGCGGCGGAGGCGGCGCCGGCGCCCGCACCCGCGCCATCGCCGTGATCGAGGTGGCCCCCGGCGGCGTCCGCATCCTCCCGATCGAGGATCAGACCAGCATCCGCATGGCCGCAATCGCCTTCGCCTCCGCAGCCACCGCCATCCTCGCCCGCACGCTGCTCAAGCTGATCCGCGGCTAGCGCCTCACCCGGTGCACGCGCCCACCGCGCCTCCCCCGCCCTCCTCGGGGTTCCCCGGTTTGAGTCAGGGCGCGGCGCGTCCCTATACTCTCTGCACGGATCCGCCGCTGTAGCTCAGTGGCAGAGCAGCTGTTTCGTAAACAGCAGGTCGTGGGTTCAAGTCCCACCGGCGGCTCCATCACTCCGTCCCTCCACACGATCCATTCCGGCCCCCCGATCCAGCACGCGGACGGCCGCGCGAAGGGTGCTTCGATGAGCAAGTTCCGCAATCGCATTCGCGACCTCGGGCGCGCCCCCGCCGGCTTCGGCTTCACCGCGCTCGCGCGCACGCAGCACGTCCGGCACATGCTCGTGGTCGCCGAGGTGCCCGACGCCGCCGCTGCCGCGGCTGCCGCTGAGGCCGGCGTGGACGCCGTCATCCTGCGCGGGTCCGCAGCGGCCCTGGAGGGCGTGGCGCTGGCGAACAGCGTGCTCACCGGAGTCTGGCTGGACGAGGCCAGCGGCGCCGAGGTCACCGCCGCTCAGCAGGCGGGCGCCGACTTCTTCCTCTTCGACGACGGTCGCGCGCTGGCCAGCGCGCTCACGCCCACCGACATCGGGCGGGTGCTGCTCCTCGGCCCGGACCAGGAAGCGGAGCGCCTGCGCTCGGTGGCGGCGATCGATCTCGATGCCGTGGTCGTGACCGGCGAGGTCGGCGCGATCACCGTCCGCGACCAGCTTGCGCTGCGGCGCGTCGCCTCGCTCACCGGTGCGCACCTGATGATCGCCGCCAGCGCCGTCCCGGACGCCGCCACGCTGGAGGCCTGGCGCGACGCGGGGGCTCCCGTGGTCCTCGTCTCCGGAAGCGCCGCCGACATTCGCGCGACCGTGCAGGCCGCCGACGCGGTGCCCGCGCCGAAGCGTCGGGAGGAGCGCGCGACCCCCATCATCGGCGCCCCGCGCGTCAGCGCCCACGACCACGACGACGATGACGACGACGACGACCTGTAGGCGCGGCCGGCCGCAGCTTCGGCGGCAGACCCGCCAAAACTCGCGCTGAATTTCGGCGAAATCCCCGAAGCCACCCCACCGGCGGCGCCCGCGCGTACGACAATGTTCCTTGACGCCCCCGGATGGGCGTACCTAGGATGCCCTCGATGAATGCCAACGCGGACACCGTCGACAGCGCCCTCGCCCGGTTCCAGATCGGCGAGGTCGCCGATCGCACCGGCGTCACGCAGCGCACCCTGCGCTTCTACGAGGAGAAGGGTCTCCTCCGTCCGCCCGAGCGCATGGAGGGCGGCTTCCGCCTCTACTCCGAGAACGATGTCACGCGCATCGGCTACATCAAGCAGCTCCAGGATCTCCTGGGCTTCACCCTGTCCGAGATCAAGGACATGGTCGAGGCCGAGGAGCTGCAGCAGCAGATGGTCTCCACGCGCCGCCCCGACCGCGAGCTCCCCGAACGCCTGAAGCGGTCCGACCAGATCCTCGGCGCGCTGATGCGACAGCTCGAGGTCGTCGATCACAAGGTCGAGCACCTGACGCTCCTGCGCGAGGAGATCCGCGCGAAGGTCGCGCGCGTCACGCAGCGCCGCACCGAGGTCCTCAACGCGATGGAGCAGGAACGCGCCGTCACTGCGGAGCCAGAAACCGTCTAGTTCTCGCGGGATCCGGACGCTCGCCTCGTCTCACAGAAGCCGCGCCCAGGACGGACATGTGCACTCGTGCGCCTTGCGCGCAGCACGCGCCCGTGCGTCGCCCACCATCGCTGGCTCGCGCCGGGATCACGTGGTGCACACGCGACCAGACACCGCGGCCACGTCACAACACGGCACAACGACGGCACTGTTGCAGATCGGAATCGCCTCATGCAGCGCGACCCTGCCACCGCGCATGTGGGTTGGACGCTGCCGCGGGGTGCGCCCGGGCCAGCGTGATTCGATCAGTGCGCGGCGTGATCGTCGTGCGGAGCGGCCGGGGCCTGGAACACCCAGTCGAGGTGGCGCTCGCGACGGTAGAGGTAGCCGACGCCGAGCACCGCGAAGAAGCCAGCGAGGACCAGCACCGTGACCAGCACGATCGCCGTCATGTCGTGAGGGGGAGCCACCGCTCGCCCCTGCGCCAATGCGCCCTGCGCGGGCCCCTCGGCCAGCGCGATCAGCGGCAGGAGCGCCATCCCCGCGCCGGCAACGGCCGCCCCGATCAATCGCCTCATGAGCATGCCTCCCCGCGCGCCTCGACGGGTGCCCTCTCTCGATCAGGGCGAGTGTACCCGCGTTCCCCGCTTGGGGGCAGCCGGTCTCGGGGAGAGCCGGAGGGCTCGTTGCTCCACCCCGGGCGGTTCCCTATACTTGGTCGGCTAAGAGCAGCGATCGGAGCGACGGTGAAACGGACCTGGCAGCCGAAGCGCAAGCCGCGCCAGCGCAAGCTGGGCTTCCGTGCGCGCATGGCCACGAAAGACGGGCGGGCGATCATCTCCCGCCGCCGCGAGCGCGGCCGCGCGCGACTGACGGTCTAACCGGCCAGCCTGTCCGGGTACCCGCATCGAGCACGCATCATCCTGACCCCGACCACCTCGCCCGGTGCTCGCCGACCCTCGCGGTCGCGAGGAGGGTGACGTGACCCAGGGTTCGCAACCGCCCTCGTCCGGACCCCCGTCCGCCCTCCGGCGGATCGCTCCGGAGCGACTCCGGCGCAGCCAGGACTTTGCGGCAACCATGCGGACCGGGCGCAGGGCACGGCACGCGCTGCTGACGGTGGTGGCGCGCCGGACACACGGGCCAACCACCCGCCTGGGCTTTGCGGTGAGCCGGCGCGTTGGCGGCGCGGTGGTGCGGAACCGCGTGAAGCGGCAGCTACGAATGATCGCGCGAAGCCAGCGCTGGCTCGCCGGCTTCGACGTGGTGATCGTCCCGCAGCCGTCCTGTGCGAGCGCGCGATTCGACGAGATCGCGCGAGCAGTCGAGAGCATAGGCGAGAAACTGGGCGTTCTCATGGAGGACCGAGCGTCGTGAAGACGACCCTGCTCGCGATGATCCGCCTCTACCAGCGATTCATCTCGCCCGGTCTGGGCGTCGCCTGCCGCTACGAACCCTCGTGCTCCCGGTACGCCTACCAGGCGATCGAACGTCACGGGGCCGCGCGCGGCACGTGGCTGGCCGCGAAGCGTCTCGGCCGCTGCCGTCCCGGTGGCGGCGGGGGCTACGACCCGGTGCCTGACGCCGCTGTCCGCGGACATCTCGCATGATGTTTCACGTGAAACATCATCCCCGCGGCGGTATCTCACGCGCCCCCCGCACTGCGAAACGCCGCCTCGCGCTCGTCACGACCGCCCTCGCCGTCTCGCTCCTCGTGGTGACCGGCTGCACGGGCCAGATGACGCCGCCGCAGGGCTGGGCCCCGCCCGTCGCCACCGCGAACGGCACGCTCCTGGTCCAGTCCGGAACTGGCCGCATCACCGCCCTGAACGCCGCAGGCGAACGCATCACAGACTTCGAGGTCAAGGGCGCCACCACCACCAACATCATCGGACGCACCTCCACGAGCGCGCCGAGCCCGTTCTACGCCACACCTCTTGTCGATGGCTCCGCGATCTACCTGGCGACATATGCGGGCCAGGTGCTGCGCCTGAACCTGGAGAACGGCACCTTCACGCAGGCCTGGCGAGCCGACCTGGGCGAGGCCGTGGTCGCCACACCCGTCCTCCGCGGGACCCGCCTGTACGTGTCCAGCGAGAACGGGCACCTGCTGGTGCTGGACACCGGGACCGGAAAGACGGTGGCCAGCTTCCAGCCCACCAAGGGCCGCGTCTGGGGTGCCCCGGCCCTGCAGCAGAACCGCATCTTCATCGGCACGCTGGACAGCAGCGAGCTGGTCGCCGTCAACGCGGACTCCGGCGCGCCCGAGTGGAAGCACAGCGGCTCCGGCGCGGCCGCAGCGGACATCGTGGTCGACGGCGATGTGCTGCTCGTGCCCTCCTTCGACCGCGCGCTGCACGCCCTGGACATCGCGGGCGGGACCGAGAAGTGGCGCTTCACCGGCGACGGCTGGTTCGTCGGCAAGCCGCTGGCGACCCAGCAGGCGATCTACGTCGCCACCATGCGCGGCTCCGTGTATGCGCTGGACCGTGCCGGCAAGGAGCTCTGGCACTTCCGGCAGCAGGGCCTCGAGTTCCGCGCCGCCCCCGTGCTTGCCGGGGGCACCCTGGTGGTCGCCGACCGGGACGGGACGATCCTGGGGCTCAATCCTGCGGACGGCACGCAGAAGTGGACGCGGACCGCGGACAAGACCACCATCGACGCCAACGGCACCCTCACGGACGCGGGTGTCTACTTCGTCAGCACCGACCACCAGCTGCTGCGGGTGGACCCCGCCAGCGGCGACATCAGGACCTTCAACGTGCAGCCGCCCCAGAGCGACGGCAAGTAAGCGCGGAGTAGCGGGGAAGCATGCCGATCGGAGCCATCTGGCAGACCGCGCTCGAGACGCCGCTGATCAACGTCATGGTCCTGCTGACCGTGGTCCTCGGCGGCTCGTACGGGCTCGCGATCCTCTCCTTCACCGTGATCTCGCGGGCGCTGATGTTCCCGCTGACCCTGCGCATGCTCAACTCCATGAAGGGGCTGCAGGCGATCCAGCCCCAGATGCAGGAGATCCAGAAGAAGTACACCGACCCCCGGCGCCGCCAGGAAGAGGTGATGAAGCTCTACCGCGAGGCCGGCGTGAACCCGCTGGGCTGCCTGGGCCCCCAGCTGATCCAGTTCCCGATCTTCATCGCCCTGTACCAGGTCATCCGGATCACCCTCGGCGGCACGCCCGAGGGCGTCCTGGACCTGTCGCACCGGCTCTACGACTACCCGATCGTCCAGGACGCCATCCCGCTCTCCTCCACCTTCTTCGGCATGGACCTGGCCGCCCCGGGCAACTACTTCCTGGTGGCGATCGTCTTCGCCTCCATGTGGCTCCAGCAGCGGATCTCCACCAACCGGGCGGCGGCCACCAGCGAACAGCAGCGCCAGACGAACCAGATGATGCAGTGGATGATGCCCGCGATGTTCTCGTGGTTCGTCGTCGCGACACCGGCAGGCGTCGGGCTCTACTGGGCGTCGAGCACGATCATCGGCATCGTCCTGCAGTGGATGTTCGTGGGGCCCGGTGACTTCACCTGGGGCTCGCTTGTTCCGCGGATGGTGCAGGAGCGGATCGGCATGCGCCGGCCCTCGCACCGCCCGGACCACCGGCGCGATGCCGCGCGACCGGCACTCAACCAGCACGCTGAGGTCCCCGGCGGGGACCAGACCGAATCGAGGACGACTGATGCGGATAGAGGAAGCCAGCGGGAAGACGGTCGACGAGGCAATCGGGCGGGCTCTCAATCGCCTGGGCCTGCGCCGCGACCAGGTCGACGTCGACGTAATCACCGAGGGTAAGGCCGGGTTCCTCGGCTTCGGCTCCGAGGACGCCATCGTCCGCGTCACGGCGAAGGACTCCGTGATGACCACCGGCGGCGGCAACCGCCCGCGGGGTGGCCGCGGCGGCCGCGGGGGTGCCCGTGGTGGCCAGGGTGGCGACCGGCGCACGCAGCCGGAGGTCGCCCGGCCTCGCGACACCGACGAGGACGAGGACGAAGACGAGGGCGACGACCTGCCGCCGACCCGCGAGCCCGGTGAGTCCCCCCGCGCCGGTGACGCGCCGGCCGGCGAGGAGCCTCGCCGCCGCAGGGGTCGCCGGGGCGGTCGTGGTCGCCGTGGCGGCGCGGGCGAGCCCGGCGAGCGCACCGCGGAGGCCCCCGTGGCCGCTCGCGGCGGGCGCGCGGAGGGCCGCGGCGAGCGAGAAGACCGGCCCGGCGCTCGCGGAGGCCGCGGGGGTCGCGACGAGCGGGCCCGACCTGAGCGTGCGCGAGGGTACACCGTCCCCGCCGCCGAGGAGATCCGCATCCCTGACGCCCCCGATGACGTGCCGAACCGCCCCGCCGGCGACTACGCCGACGAGCTGGACCTGGCGGGCAGCACGCTCCGTGACGTCCTGAACCTGCTGGGCCTGCCCCGCACCGAAATCAGCGCGCGCGACCCGGAGACGCCGGGCGACGGGCTGGGCCTGGTCGCCCAGGTGCTGGACGTGTACGGCGAGGACGAGGACACCTCCGACGAGCTGGGACTGCTCATCGGCCGCCGGGGCGAGACCCTGTCGTCGCTCCAGTACCTCGTGAACACGATCGTCGGGCGCACCGGGGAGGATGCCCCGGTCTACGGGCTGGACATCGAGGGCTACCGGCGGCGGCGCGAGCAGACGCTCGTCGACCTCGCCCACGAGGTCGCCCAGGAGGTCCGCGAGACGGGCGACGTGATCACCCTGGAGCCGATGCCGGCCTCCGAGCGGCGCATCGTCCACCTCGCACTGGAGCAGGAGCCCGGCGTGCGCACGGAAAGCGTTGGCGCCGGCGACCGCCGCCAGGTCGAGGTGCTGCCGGACGAGGGGTAACGTCCGGTACGTATCGGTGAGGACGGACGCGCTCCCGGTCGCAGGATGGCGTTGAGCGACGGCCTGGTGACCGAGAGCACGTGCCAATGACCGAGAGTGCACGCCAGTGACTGAGAGTGGCCTCCACCCCGGCCCGGTGCTCATCGTCGGCGCCGTGACGTGGGACGTGCTGGATGGCGATCGCCGGCCCGGCGGCGCCGTCACGTATGCCGCACGAACGGCGACCGCCCTCGGGGTGCGCGCGCACATCCTCGCCGCTGCCGGCAGCGACGCCGACCTCTCCGCCTTCGCCGGGCATGACTTCGCGGTGATCCCCGGGGAGCAGACGATGACCCTGGAGCACCGCCTGGACGATGGCCGGCGACACCAGCGCGTCCTCGCCCGGCCGATCCGCCCGCTGAGCCCCGCGGACATCCCGCGCGAGTGGCCAGCACCACGCACGGTCGTGCTCGGCCCGCTGCTGCCCGGCGACATCGAGGTGAGCGCGTTCCTGGACGCCTGCCCGGCGGCGGAGACGGCGCTCCTGGCGCAGGGACTCCAGCGCCGCGTTGGTGAGGACGGCACGATCGAGGACCTGCGCGCACCCTCGGCGGCGCTGCTCGACGCCGCGCGCCCGCACGTCACCGTGTGCCTCTCTGCGGAGGAGACCGCCGGCTGGGCGCCCGGCGACCTGCACGCGCTGGTCGCGCGATCCCGCCGCGTGGTGCGCACGCTGGGCGCGGCGGGGGCGGAGATCAGGACGCGCACGGTCGGCGGCGAAGACGTGCGCTCCGTGCCCGCGCTCCCGGCGGAGGTGGTCGACGCGACCGGCGCGGGCGATGTGTTCGCGGCCGCCCTTATACTCGCGATGCGCGCGGGAGAAGACGTGGCCGGGCGGCTGGCGGCTGCCTGCGCCGCGGCGTGCGTGGAGCGCCCCGGCGCTGCACCCCTTCCCGCCCGCGCGGAACTCGAGGCCCGGGCGGGCATCGTGCCTGCCACCCCCGGAGACATCCCGGGAGAGCGCGCGCAGGGGGACCGGCCGTGAGCGTCGTGATCGCGCTGGCGAACCAGAAGGGCGGCGTCGGCAAGACGACCACCACGGTGTCGCTTGCCGCCGCGCTTGCCGCTCGCCACCTGCGCGTGCTGATCGTCGACGCCGACCCGCAGGCCAACGCCACCTCCGCCGTCGGCGCGACGAAGGACGACGAGGGCGGGCTGTACGAGGCGCTCGTCGACGAGCAGCCCCTCGGCCCCGCCGTCCGCGAGACGGCGACGCCCGGGCTGTGCATCCTCCCCACCACGCCTGCGCTCGCCGGCGCCGAGGTGGAGCTCGTCTCCGTCATGGCGCGCGAGTTCCGCATGAAGCGCGCGCTGGACTCGCTGCGCTCGCGCTTCGACGTGATCCTCGTCGACTGTCCACCCTCGCTCGGCCTGCTCACGGTGAACGCACTCGCCGCCGCGGACGAGGTGATCATCCCCGTGCAGTGCGAGTACTTCGCGCTGGAGGGGCTGAGCCACCTCTCGCACACGATCGACCTCGTGCGGCGGAACCTCAACCCCCGCCTGGTGATCCGGGGTGTCGTGCTGACCATGTTCGATGCGCGCACCAACCTCTCGCGCGAGGTGGAGGCGGAGGTGCGCGTGCACTTCGCCAACACCTTCCGCGCCGTGATCCCTCGTTCGGTGCGCCTGGCCGAGGCGCCGAGCCACGGCGAGCCGATCAACGTCTTCGATCCCACGAGCGCGGGCGCCCGCGCCTACGACGACCTGGCGGACGAACTCGTGGCGGCGCTGCGAGCACGCGACCTGCTCCCGCAGGTTCCCGCCGTGGTGACCGCGCCCGGCCTCCCCGCAACGGTGCCGGCGACGCCCCACGAGGTCGCGACGATCCCCTCGACGCCGCGCGACCTGGCCCGCACCGATCTGACGCCGATCGATCACGCCGTTCAGACCCCCCGGGAGCAGATGCATGGCGCGTAAAGGCGGGCTGGGGCGCGGGCTGTCCGCGCTCATTCCGGAGGCCGAGCAGACCCCCCGCGACGAGCGGGTCCCCTCCACGGACGTCGCGATCGAGGACATCGTCCCCAACCCGCAGCAGCCGCGCACCGTCATCGACCCGGAGCGCCTCGCGGAGCTCGCGGACTCGATCCGCTTGTACGGGATCATCCAGCCGCTACTGGTCACCGAGGAGCGCGGCGTCGACGGGCGCACGGTCTACCAGCTGATCGCCGGTGAGCGCAGGCTGCGCGCTGCGAAGGCCGCGGGCCTGCAGCGAGTCCCGGTCACGGTCCGCCAGACCACGCCGCAGGAGCTGCTCGAGATCGCGATCGTCGAGAACGTCCAGCGCGCCGACCTCAACCCGATCGAGGAGGCCATCGCATACCAGCGCCTGATGGAGGAGTTCGGCCTCACCCAGCGCGAGGTCGCCGAGCGCGTCGGCAAGTCGCGCACCGCCATCGCGAACACGCTGCGCCTCACGGAGCTCCCCGCGGAAGTGCGCGCCTCCATCACCAGCGGCGAGATCAGCGAGGGCCACGGCCGCGCGCTCCTCGGCCTGCCGACCGAGGGCGAGCGCATCGCCGCGTGGCAGGTCGTGGTCAAGCGAGAGTTGAACGTCCGCGAGACCGAGCGCATGGTACGCGAAGGCGTGCGGCCGAAGCGGAAGCCCGCCGCGGAGCCGGAGCGCGGCCCCGCCACGATCACCTCGGGCTTCGAGGCCGCGCTGCAGCGCAGCCTCGGCACGAAGGTCGCGCTCAAGCGCACCACGAAGGGGCGCGGCACGCTGACCATCCATTTCTACAGCGACGAGGAGCTGACCGGCGTCCTCGAGCGGATTCTCGGAGAGGACGCACTGTGACAGGCTCGAGCGGACCGGGCGGAGCGAGCGTCGCGGATCGACTCAAGGCGCTGGGCATCGATCTGCCCCCCGTGCCGCAGCCGCTGGCGATCTACCGCCCCGCGGTGCGCACCCGCGACCTGGTGTACGTGTCCGGCCAGCTGCCCACGGTGGACGGCAAGATCCTCCACCCCGGCCGCCTCGGCGTGGACGTGACCATCGAGCAGGCGAAGGCCGCCGCGCGCGTCGCGGCGATCAACGCGCTCGCCGCAGCGAACACCCTGCTCGGCACGCTGGAGGGTTGCCGCGTGATCCGCACGGTGGGTATGGTCGCCTGTGCGCCGGAGTTCACGGACCACCCCGCCGTGGTGAACGGCGCCAGCGAGCTGCTGCGCGACGTCTTCGGCGAGGAGCACGGCATCGGGGTGCGCCTCGCGTACGGCATCGCGTCGCTGCCGCTCAACTCACCGATCGAGGTCGAACTGCTGCTGGAGGTTGACTAGTGTCTCGCATCGACTTCGTCACCGGCGCGCCCGAGAAGTACGCGGACCTGGTGGACCGGCTCGCGGTGATCCCCGGCGTCTACCACGCGGCGCTGGACGGCGTGGCCGACGCGGCCATGCGGCAGGCTCCGGCCGAGGGCTGGTCGCCGCAGCAGATCCTGGCGCACGTCGCCTTCCTCGCGGAAGCGAACGATGTCTTCTTCCACCAGATGGCGACGATGAGCGACCCGACCCGCAAGCCCTTCCCGTCCGGCTACGAGGCGACCGACCTGGAGGCCCTGCCCGCGAAGGAGCTGCTGCAACGCATCGAGGACGCGCTCGGGCGCACCATCGAACTGCTGTCGCGCACCCCGGACGCGGCGTGGGGACGCCCCGGGTACATCCGGGGGCAGCGCCGCTCGATCCGGCAGCTCGTGGTGTACCACGCCAACCACTTCCACGAGCACCTCGCAGAGATCGAGCGCCTCCTCGGCGCCGCCACGAAGGCGGCCGCCCGCTAAAGGACGACTGTCGAGGTGCACGCGGGGGACGCCCATCCCCCTGCCCCCTTCCCTCCCGGGAAGGGGGTTGTTGTTGTGGGGGCTGCGCCCCCACGGGCCCGCCGGACGAGACGGTCAACCATCGGACGAAGGAGCGTCCGGGGAGATGTGCACACCAACACCATCGAGGGTGGCGCGACTCGATCACTTCCGCGAGACGCTGCGCGTGCTTGTCACCGCTGATCCTCTGACGTATGCCCCGCTCATTGAGCACTGGTCTCCCTCACGCGACCGAGCTGGTCATAGCGTTGGGAGTCCGCGAAGACGATGCCCTCCCAGAGCGTCACGCGACGCGCAGACTCGATGTCTGTGACGGGCCCTCTCACAGTGAGGGTCATGTAGATGTGACAGTCTCGCAACTCCTCATCACCGTTCGGCCCGTGCACTTGGCCCGTCAATCGAAGTCCGTTGAGGTTGATCCCTAGCGCACTATTCGGGTCAGCCAGACCAGTCCGAGCGGCACCGAGCATGGCAGGACGCACCATGTATTCATGCATCTGGGCGGATACAGGCTGCTCGATCTCGATTGACCGGTAGTCGGATGCGTCGTTGAACCGATGCCGCTGGATCGGCCGCGTGCGCGCCATCAAACAAGGACGGCCATCGACTGACATCTGACCGTCAACGCCACTGATGGTCACTGGATATCCAGACACGTTCGTCAGGTTGACGCGCACGGTGAACGACGGTTCGTCGCCCTCACGCTGTGGAAACAGTCCCGTGAGATCGACGAATGGCCGGTCGAGAATTAGGGAGCGCCGGTCGAACCGAAACACCGAAGGCGTTGGCTGCCCGTCGCCCACCAGTTCGTTGCGAACTTCCTTCAGCAGGGCGAGTGTTTCCGCTGATTCGGAGCCAAGGGGGGCGGGCGCTTCGAACGTGTCCCAGCCATGTCTTCGGGTGAGCATTCGGTAGACCGTCCCAAACTCCCGCAGCACCACGACGGCGATTCCGAAAACAATCGCTCCCAGCGCGGCATAGAACAGGACGTGAGGCACAAGCGGCCAGTCGCGCGTAGCGTCGCGAGCCCAAACTGACCACGTAACGAGGCCAGCTAGCACAGCGAGCGCCGCGCCCAGAACGTACTGGATGTCCGCCAGTCGCTTCGCCAACGCCATCGAACACCTCCCCTGCGGTGATCGTCGACCGCTCTTTGGGAGAGTAAGCCTACCGTGCGACGGGTACAGTCCTGAATGTCCCCTCCTCACCGAGAGGGGGAGGGGAGGTCCGCCCACGGCAGTCTCCTCGGCCGCCCTCACGCCGGGATGCCCGGGGATGCGCGAAGGGGCGAAGCCTCTTCGATCTTCATCTCCTCCCGCCCCGCTCAGCACGACGGCGCCACGTGAGCGAGCGAGCCTCGACGGCGCTCGCTAGGGCGCGCTGGTCTCGATCGGGAGCTCGGTGCGGGTGGCCCACTCGGCCCACGATCCGTCGTAGTTGCGCGCGGTGGTCCAGCCGAGCAGCTCGTACATCGCGAACCACGAGGCGGCGGAGCGGATGCCGCCGCCGCAGTACGGGAACACCGGCTTCGTGCCGTCGATGCCCGCCGCGGCGAAGAGCGAGCGGATCTGGTCGAGCGGCAGGAAGCGGCCGTCCGCGTCCATCAACAGCTCCCAGTTCAGGTGCGACGCGCGAGGGATGCGGCCGAGCCGCGGCGCGGGATGGGGCCCGGGCGTGCCGGCGAACTCGCCGTCCGTGCGGCAGTCCAGGATGCGCGCCTCGCCGACGCCCTTCGCCGCGGACAGCACCTCATCCCACATCGAGATCACGCCCGCGTCCGGCTCCGACAGCTGGCAGCTCGTACCCGCGAGGCGCGGCTCGACCGCCGTCAGCGCGATGCCCTCGCGCGCGAGCGCGGTGACCGAACGATCCGCGACGTGGACGCGGGGGAAATGGTAGTAGCGGAGCACCCAGTAGGCGCGATAGGGCCACATCGACTTGCCCGAGGCGACGCAGACCACCGTCTTCGCCTCGTTGATCCCGAGGTGGCCGAGGTTCGCCTCCATCTCCTCGCGGAACGGGACCAGCGCGCGGACGCCCCCGCGGGTGACCGTGAGCTGGTCGTAGCCCTCGGCCCAGACCGCGCCGGGGAGGTGGCCCGCCTCGTACTCCGCGCGCTCGGTGCCCACGTGCAGGAACACGACCTCCGCATCGTGCAGGTGGTCGCGCACCCACGCCGCGTCCACAATCGCGTTCCGGTTCGCCGCCATGCGTCCGCCTCCTCCACCGCTCGATGAGCCGGCCGCGACGCCTGCCCGGTCGTGCCCGGTTGCTACCCGGGTGCTACTCGGTCGCAGGCGCGCCCTCGGACCCGCCCTCGCCGCCCCGGCCGCGACCACCTCGACGCCCGCGACGACGGCGGCGACGCGGCGCGCCGTCCGGACCGAGGTCCCCCGCCTCCGATGCCCCCTCGGGGCGTGGCGGACGGGCGGCACGTGCTTGCTCCGCGCCCGCGATGCCCTCGGCACCCTCGGCGCTCGCGGACGGCGGACGGGGTGCTCGCGGCAGACGGGGCGGGCGCGCCTCGCCGGCGGCTGCCTCGGCGGTGCCGCCCGCGGGACGAGCGGGCCGGCGTCCCGCCACGCCCTGGCGCGCCGGTCGCGTCGAGGTGACGTCGGCGGGGCCGCGCTCGCGGCGGGCGCGCGTGCGCGGGGGCCGCTCGCCCGGCTCCTCGTCCTGCGCGGGTCGAGGACGGCGCGGAGCGGTGGGCGCGGGCACCGGCTCGAGGACGGCGAGCAGATTGTCGCGGCGATCGCGATCCTGCTCGTGCAGCGGACGCTCCAGCGCATCCTCGAGGTCGGCGGGGCGCACCGCCGTGCCGTACTGGTCGCGCAGCGCGGCGGCGGTCATCTCCACCACCTCGCCGGTCTCATCCACGCGGATCCGAACGACCTCCGTCAGGGCGTTGATGGAGATGACCTTCGCCCGGCCGACGGGCGTGCTAATGCGCTTCCCCACCTTCGGCAGCGTGCCCATGATCTCGCGGTAGGCCTCGAGCTCGAAGGAGAGGCAGCACAGCAGCCGCCCGCAGACGCCGGAGATCTTCGAGGGGTTCGGGGCGAGGCCCTGGTCCTTCGCCATCTTGATCGAGATCGCCGGGAACTCCACCTGCCACGAGGCGCAGCAGAGCGCGCGCCCGCACTGGCCCACGCCCCCGAGCGCCTTCGCGCGGTCGCGGTCGCCCACGTGCTCCACGTGCACGTCCGCGCCGAGCTGGCGGCCCGCCTCGCGGCGCAGCCACTCCCCCTCGTCCTGCTCGCGCGATACGAACGCGATGTCGCTGTGCTTCCCCGCGAGGTCGTACGCGAGGCTCACCACGCGCACGCGCGGATCGCGCCGCGTGGCGATCGATTGCACGCGCGCGATGTCCTCCGCGGCGCGCCGTTGCTGCTCGCGGTACGCGTCGACGTCGTCCGCGCTCGCCAGGCGGTCGATCACGCGCATCGGGCGGTCGAGATTCGCGCCCAGCACCTGGTCCGGGCCGAGCACCACCCAGCCCAGCCGCTCGCCGCGATCCGTGCGCACGACGACGTAGTCGCCGGCGGCGACGTTCAGCGCGCCGGTGGAGCAATAGGAGATCGGGCCCGCCTCGACGAAGCGGATCCCGGCGACCCCTCCGCCCACCGACGTTCCCGAGGAAGCCGTGGTCGCCACCATGTGTGTTCCGCATCGCCGCACCCCGCCGCCGGGGCCCGATCGCGCGCGCGAGGATCCACGCTACGCGCCGGCAGTCGCCGCGATGCGATCCTCCGTTCCGCCCGCGACGGCCCCCCGTGGGAGCGTCGGCAGGTTGAGCATCATGACTTCCAGCGCCAGTTGCGCGCTGGTGTTGGCGAGCAGGTGCTCGCGTGCCGTCTGCACCGCGCGCAGGGCGCGCAGCGCATCCGCGGCGTTGCATTCGATGTGCGTGTGCGCGGCGCCCGTGCTGCTGCTTTCGACGCCGGCGCTCTCCAGCAGCGCCCCGCGCCACCACTCGCGCCACAGGTCGATGGTCGCCAGCACGCTCTCGCGCTCGCGGTACCACGCGTTGCCGAGGCGATCGGCGACGTCGAAGCGCTCGTTGCGGCTGCCGGTGGCCACGCGCGCCGCCTCGGCCTCGGCCGACTCGCGTAGGACGGCCATCGTCGGGTCGGCGTGCACGCGCATCGCGAGGCCGTACCGGCCGTGCGCGAGGTGCGCGAGCGCGGCCGCCTCGGCGGCGGGCAGCGCGGCGTCCTCCTGCAGAGCGGCGGCCAGCAGGTGGTGCGGCATCGGCCGCAGGGTGAACTCCTGACAGCGCGATCGGATGGTGGGCAGCAGCGCGTCCGGATCGGCGGCGACGAGGACGAAGAGCGCGCTGGGCGGCGGCTCCTCCAGCGTCTTCAGGATCGCATGGGCCGCCTCGGTCTGCAGGTCGTCCGCGGCGTCGATGATGAAGACCCGGCGCGGCGCGGCGAACGGGGCGAGCGAGGAGACGCGCTCCAGGCGGCGCACCTGGCAGATGCGGATGCGCGTCGAGCGGTCGGCGGCGTGATCGTGCTGCGCCTCATCGCATACGCCGCCGATGGCGATGCGCTCCACGTCCGGGTTCGTCCCCGCCTCGATCTGGCGCGCGGCGCGCGCCTCCAGGTCCGGGACCGTGGCGTCATCCGCGCTCGGCGCAACGAGCGTGGCGGCGAGGCGGCGCGCGAGCGCGGTCTTGCCGACGCCCGGCGGCCCGCCGAGCAGGAACGCGTGCGCGAGGTGCCCGGATCGGATGGCGCGTCGCAGCGCCTCCACGGCGGCGTCATGGCCGCGCAGCCCCCAGGCGTTGCGAGCCCCCTCCGGGCGTTCCGGCGGCGCGCTGGTCATACGCTACTCGTCCACGTCCAGCGCGCCGAGATCCTCGTACGTCTGGCGGCGGCGAATGAGGCGCGCCTGCCCGTTCTCCACCATGACGACGGCGGGGCGCAGCGCGAGGTTGTAGTTGGACTCCATGGCCACCTGGTACGCACCGGCGGCGGGCATGGCCAGCAGCTCCCCGGCGCGGAGCCGGGGCAGGGCGATGTCCTTGATCAGGATGTCGCCGGACTCGCAGAACTTGCCCGCGATGGTGACGACTTCCTCGTTCGGGGCGAAGGGGCGGTCCGGGAGGACGGCCTCGTACTGCGAGCCGTACAGGGCGACGCGAGGGTTGTCCGCCATGCCGCCGTCCACGCTGACGTAGGTGCGGATGCCCGGCACTTCCTTGCGCGCGCCCACGGTGTACACGGCCATGCCCGCGCGCGCGACGATGCTGCGCCCCGGCTCCACCGTCATGTGCGGCAGCGCGAAGCCGCGCGCGTCCGCCTCGCGCTTCAGCGTGGTGGCGATGACGTTCGCGTACTCCGTGTAGGCGGGTGCCTGCTGCTCGTCGCGGTAGGCCACGGCGAAGCCGCCGCCCGGCGAGAACTCCGGCACCTCCACGCCGATCTTCTGACGGCACACCTCGTCGATGAACTGCGCCATGACCTCCACGGCGGCGCCGTACGGCTCCATCTCGAAGATCGGGGAGCCGAGGTGCATGTGGATGCCGCGGAACTCCAGGTGCGGCGAGGCGACCACGGCGCGCACGGCGCGCTCCGCCGCCCCGGTGACGATCGGCATGCCGAACTTGGAGTCGAGGATGCCGGTGGTGGTCTTCTCGTGCGTGTGCCCGTCGATGCCGGGCGAGACGCGGATCAGCACGCGCTGAACGACGCCCGCCTCGGCGGCGATGCCCTCCAGCAGGTCGACCTCCCACTCGCCATCGATCACGATGCGCCCGACGCCGGAGGTGACCGCCAGCCGCAACTCCTCCGGAGTCTTGTTGTTGCCGTGCAGGTAGACGCGCCCCAGGTCCACCCCGGCGGCGCGCAGCGTGGCGATCTCGCCCCCGGAGACGGCGTCGAAGCCGAACCCCTCGGACGCCACGAATCGCGCGAACGGGCGGTTGAGGAACGCCTTGGACGCGTAGACGACCTCGCTGTCCGGGTACGCCGAGGTGAAGGCGTCCCGGTAGCGGTGGAGCTCCTGCCGCACGGTGGCGGTGTCGTAGACGTAGAGGGGCGTGCCGAAGCGGTCCGCGAGGTCGCGGAGGTCGCACCCGCCGACGGCGAGGTGGCCCGCCGCGTTCACCTCGGCGGTCACAGGCAGAACGTGCGCCAGCGGCAGGGCCGCGGCTCCGGGAGCAGTCGTCACGTGTCGAAACCCCGCGTCATGCGGGTGCGTCAGTCCTTCAGGATCGCCCAGCCTCGCCGCGACGCACCAAGCGGCGCGAGGCGTGATCCGCTCCGATTATCGCACGAGGTGGGGTGGGGCGGAGGGGCTACGCGAGAGCTCGCTGAGTTCCCAACTGAATCTGTGCAGCGCGGTTACCCACCGCGAGACGGAGCATGGCACCGAGGTCACCATCAGGGCGGAAGTCCGGACTGTGCATGCTGCTCACCCGGTGTGTGGCCAGCAATTGCTGGAATTGCTGCTTCGCGGACTCCTCTCCGCGCTTGAAAACCGCGAAAGCGAGCCCTCCGTTCTTCTCGATCAACGAGAAGCAGGGGATGTCGGTCAGCCCGTCTCCGACGTAGGTCATGTTCTGGAGCGGGACCGGACGCGCGCCCTCGTCCACCTTTTCATTAACCAGATGCGGCTTCGTCTGGGCGTCGGCCGGGGCTATGCCTTTGTTGATCTCGAACAGGAATCGGGTCTTCTCAGTGAACGTCACGCAGCGCCGGACCTCGGCGACCATACCGTCGTCACCCTCCGCAAGTTGGCAAGCGTAAACCCCGGAAACGTACTTCTGAACGCTCGGGCAGCCCTCAATGATTGGCTGTAGCCCGCCCGAGATGATGTGGAACTCCACGCTGACGTCTCGGTATTCTTCCACGACATTGCGGAGGTCCTCGAAGAGATCGGGGAGACCGGGGAACCACGTCTTCTCGACGGTATTCCGCCCAAAGTCACGGAGAGCCGCGTTCGAGAGGCCCGGCAACGAGCCGCCGCGAACCTCGCGAGAAGGAGGTTCAAGTAGGCGAGCGGAGGGTCGTATCCGGCCTGAACGAGGGCGGCAGCTTTGGTCCGCCAGACGTCCTTCGCGTCGATGTCGTACGCGGTGAGCAGCGCGCTTGTCGAGTCCGGGACCAAGGTGTCATCAAAGTCGAAGACAACCGCGAGGACGGCCACTCGTGCGGAATCCTATTTAGTTCGGGCTGTCTGCTCGGCGGCTGACGCAGCCTTCCGCGACAGCGTTCGAAGGTTGTCCGCAGCCCTCTTCCAGTCTTGCGGTCTCATCGGCTGCTGCTGCGCCTGCTGTGCCATGGATGCATCCTCCACTTGCGTGAAAATAGCACAATAGTGCCGGTAATTCGCGTAGGCACGTTACGGGACGAAGAACTTCTTGGCATCCTTCACAGCCCACCTCCCCTGACCCTGTAGCCTGCTCGACGTGATCCACGCCATTTCCACCCCCCTCCCCCCCTCCCGCATCCGCGCGATTCGCCGTCGCCTGCTCGCGTGGTACGAGGCGAACGAGTCGCCGTTCCCCTGGCGCACCGCTCGCGACCCGTACTCGGCGCTGGTCGCGGCAGTCGCGGCGCAGCAGACGCAGATCGCCCGCGTGCTGGAGATCCACGAGCGGTGGATGGCGGCGTTCCCGACGCTGGGGGACCTCGCGCGGGCCGACCGCGCGGAGGTGCTGCGGGTGTGGGGGCGCGCGGGGTACCCGCGACGTGCGGTCGCCCTGCACGAGGTCGCCATGCGATGCGTGCGCCCCGCCGCCGAGGGCGGATACGGGGGCGCGCTGCCTCGCGACCCGGAGGCGCTGCTCGCGCTGCCGGGGGTCGGGCCGTTCACGGCGGCCATCGTGCGGACGTTCGGCTGGGGCGAGGACGTCCCGGCGGTGGACACGAACGTGGTGCGGGTGCTGGGGCGGCTGGTCCACGGCGACCTGCAGCCGGCGAAGGAGACCCGCGCGGCGGACATCGCCGCCACGGCGGCGCGGCTGCTCCCGCGCGGCGAGGCGGCGCGGTGGAACCCGGCGCTCATGGACTACGGCGCCCGCGTCTGCCTCCCCCGGCCGCGCTGCGAGGGGTGCGTGCTCGCCTCGGTCTGCGCGGCGCGCCCGCGGTTCGCGGCGGGCGAGGTGGCGGAGCCGGTGCGCGCGCAGGGGCGCTTCGAAGGATCGGACCGCCAGGCGCGCGGCCGCCTGCTCGCCGCCCTCCGCGAGGCACACGCGTCGGACGGCGCCGGGCTCCGCGAGTCCACGCTGCTCCGGCGGCTGGACCCCGGGGGCGAGGAACGGGAGCGCCTGCGGCGGCTGCTCGGCGACCTCGTCGCGGAGGGACTGGCGTGGCGCTCTGCCGGGCGGGCCGGGGGGCGCTCCGGAACGCGCTGGGGGCTGGGGACCGCCGGGGTGTCAGGGGCAGCCCCACCCCCGCTTGCGGCCCCGCGGGAGTAGGCTTGCCGCATCCCTACCCGGGGCGGCGGGAGGAGGCGGCGGACGTGGAACACGTGTACGGAGACGGCCACTACCTCGTAGAGGTCGTGCCGAACCTCGGGACGTACGGGAACAACGCGTACATCCTCAGCGGTCCCGACCGCCACGCCGTCACGCTCATCGACGCCCCCGAGGGTGCCGAGGCGATCCTCGCCGCCATCGGGCGTCGCACGATCGAGCGCATCATCGTCACGCACGCCCACTTCGACCACTGGCTCGGCTTCGACGTGCTGCGCGCGGCGACCGACGCCCCCGTCTACGCGGGGACGCACGAAACCGATCTCGATGCCTCGCGCAGCATCCTCCCGCTGGCGCACGACGTGGACGTGAACATCGGCGGCATGCACGCGCAGGTGCTGCACACCCCCGGGCACACGCCGGGATCGATCTGCCTGCGCTTCGGCGAGGTGGTAATCAGCGGCGACACGCTCTTCCCCGGTGGCCCCGGTCGCACGCGCGACCACAACGCGTTGCAGCAGGTGATCGCCTCGATCACCACGCACCTGTACGTCATGCCCCCGGACACGATCGTCCTCCCCGGCCACGGCGAGCCCACCACCATCGGGCGGTCCGCCGAGGAGTACGCAGTGTTCGCCGCGAAGCCGCACAGCCCGCTGCTGCACGGCGACGTCCTGTGGCTGGAGTCGTAGCCCGCGAGGTCCTGCGGCGGCCGGGACGGGGCCGTTGAACCCCGAGGGACCGCCCGGTAGGATCGATGCAGCCCTGACCACCTCGACCAACCCGTATCGGAGTCTCGTGGCGACTGACGCCTCCCTTCTCGCGCCGGTCGCGCACACCCTGAGCAACGGCCTTCGACTCCTCGTCACGCCAATGCCCTACGCGCGCTCCGTCTCCATCTCCGTCTACATCGCGGCGGGATCCCGCTACGAGCCGACGGAGGAGGAAGCGGGGCTGTCGCACTTCCTCGAGCACCTCTGTTTCAAGGGGACGAGCCGCCGCCCGCGCCCGCTCGACATCTCGATGGAGCTCGATGCGATCGGCGGCAACATCAACGCCGCCACCAACCGCGAGCTGACCGTCTACTACGCGAAGGTCACGCCGGAGCACCTGGAGCAGGCCACGGACGTGGTCGCGGACATGCTGCGCAACTCGCTGCTCGCGGACTCCGAGATCGAGCGCGAGCGCGGCGTGATCCTCGAAGAGCTCGCCGCCGTGGAGGACTCGCCGACCGAGCAGGTCGGCGTGCTGCTCGATCGTCAGCTCTGGCCCGGCCAGCCGCACGGCCGCGACGTGGCGGGCACGGACGACTCCGTGGCGGAGATGCCGAACCGCCGCATCGTCGACTACTACCACCGCCAGTACGTGCCCAACGCCACGGTGGTCTCGCTGGCCGGGGCGATCTCCCCGGAGGCCGCGCTGGACCTGGTGCAGCGCCGCTTCGGCGACTGGGCGCCCGGCGTGCCGGTGGACTGGGTGCGCCACCACGACCTCCCGCGCGGCCCGCGCATCGATCTGCTGGAGAAGGACACCGAGCAGGCGCACGTCGCGGTCGGCATGCGCGCGCTGCATTCCAGCGACGACGATCGATACGCGCTGGACCTGCTCTCGATCATCCTCGGCGAGGGCATGTCCTCGCGCCTCTTCTCGCGGCTGCGCGAGGAGCTCGGCCTCTGCTACGACATCCACTCGTACATGTCGACGCTGCTCGATACCGGCATGTTCGGGATCTACGCGGGCGTCGACCCGGCGCGCGCGAAGGAGACGGTGCGCGAGATCTCCCGCGAGCTCGCCAGCGCCCTGCATCCGATCTCCGCGGACGAGCTGGCGCGCGCGAAGGCCGTCTCCCGCTCGCGCACGCAGCTCCGGCTGGAGGACACGCGCTCCGTCTCCGCGACGTTCGGGTCGCTGGCCGTGCTCGGCCTGCCGCTGCGCACGCCAGAGGAGGCGCTCGCCCGGTCGCAGGCCGTGGCCATCGATGACGTGCGCCGCGTGGCCGAGCGCGTGATCCTGGAGGACGCGCTCCAGCTCGCGATCGTGGGGCCGGTGAACGGCGATCCGCTCGAGGCCGTGCTCACGCTGGGGGCCTGATGCGACCGCCCTGGAGCGCGCCCGATGACGCCGGCCTCGATCCCCTGCGTCTGATCATCGTCGCGCGCCGCGTCGAGGACGGCCGCTACCTCTTCGCGCGGTGGAGCGACTGGCCGCACCCGACGATGATCTCGACGCTCGCCCCGTCCGCTGAGGAGGGCTTCGTGCCCGGCATCCAGTCGCTGCTGCACGGGCGCATGCGGGTGCGCGTCGCCGGGACGCCCCACCTCGCCGCGGATCGCCTCCCGATGCGCATGCCACACCCGCGCGGCGGCGGACCGATGCTCGGCTGGCTGCAGCCGGTCGCCGTGGCGGTCTCCGGCGATCCCGCCGCGGACGCACTGATCGAGGAGGTGGTGTCGCTCACGCTGGAGGAGGCGCTGGCAGCCCTCGCCACGGACGTGGAGCGCGCGGCGCTGCGCGCGGGCGCGGCCGCATTCGCCGCCGCCGCGTCGAGCGGCGAGTCGCTACCGGCCGCGTCCGCGGAGTGCGCGTGAGTGCCCGATGAGTCCACAGTGATTGCCCGAGTGAGAGAGCAGGCGCACGTATGAGCCCCAACACGCCCGACCCGCTCGACCCGCTCGCCTCGACGATCGCGTGGCGCGATGAGTCCTCGGCGGAGACCGGGGTGATCGAGCGCGGCTTCTTCATCGAGTCGGACGGCGAGCAGATCCCCGGCGTGCTCTGGGCTCCCGAAGGTGCCATGGGGCCCCTGCCGCTGGTGCTCATGGGACACGGCGGACAGTCCGACAAGCGCTCCGACCGCATGGTGGCGATCGGGCGGCGGCTCGCCCGCCGGCAGGGGTTCATGGCCGCGTCCATCGACCAGGTGGGCCACGGCGAGCGCGGCGACATCCGCACCGGCGCCGACGACACGCTGTACCGTGAGCTGTGGCGGCGCGAGGGCCTCTTCGAGCGGTCCACGCGCGGCTGGCGCACCGTCACACACACGCTGGCGGCGCTGCCGGACGTGGACGCGGAGCGCATCGGCTACTGGGGCCTCTCGATGGGCACGATGTTCGGGATGCCGCTCGTGGCGGAGGAGCCGCTGATCCGCGCGGCCGTCCTCGGCCTCGCGAGCCTCTCCGGGCCGAGCGTCGATCGCAGCGGGATCCGCTCGGTCTTCGAGGCAGCGGCCCCGCGCATCGCGTGCCCGGTGATGTGGGTCGTGCAGTGGGACGATGAGCGCTTCGACCGCGACGGCTCGATCGCGCTCTACGACCTGCTGGGCACGCGCGACAAGCGGCTGATCGCCTTCCCCGGCCTGCACGCGGAGGCACCGGACGAATCGACGGCACTCACCCGCGAGTTCCTCGGGCGCGAGCTGGCGCGCTAGACGCGCTCCCAGAGCACGCGGTCGTCCGATTCCGAGCGGCGCAACGCTCCACCCATCTCCGCGACACATGGCGGTGCCACCACCAGGTCGCCTCAGTCAAGGTGTCCGGGGAACCGGGGCAGCCCCGTCGGCGTGCCTGCTCCGGCGTCGCCGCTGCCGCGGATGAACGTCAGTGATCGCAGGAGGCAACGCGGCGACCGCGCGGCGGCGCGCGTCACGGCACCGTGCCCCCGCTCCGGGACACAACGACAGGGGCCGCCTCATCGGCGGCCCCTGGGGAGTCCGGAAACAGACCGGGACAAAGGAAGAGCGGACTAGTAGTCCATCTCCGCGCCGGCGCCGATCGGTGCGGCGGTGCCGGGGATCTCGCCCACGGCTGCCTCCGTGGTGAGCATGAGCGCCGCGACCGAGACCGCGTTCTCCAGCGCCACCCGCGTGACCTTCACGGGGTCGATGATGCCGAGCTGGAACATGTCGCCCATGACGTTGTGCTCAGCGTCGTAGCCGTAGTTCGCCTTCGCGTCGCGCACCTCGTTGACGATCACGGCGGGCTCGCGTCCCGCGTTCTCCACGATCTGGCGCAGCGGCGACTCCAGCGCCTTCGCGACCAGCCGCGCTCCCGTGCGCTCGTCGCCATCGAGGCGGGCGATCAGTGGCTCCAGCGCGGGCAGCGCACGCAGGTACGCCACGCCACCGCCCGCGACCACGCCCTCTTCCACCGCGGCGCGCGTCGCGGAAAGCGCGTCCTCCAGGCGGAACTTCTTCTCCTTGACCTCGATCTCGTTCGCGCCGCCGGCCTTGATCACGGCCACGCCGCCGGCCATCTGCGCCAGCCGCTCCTGGAGCCGCTCGCGGTCGAAGTCGGAAGTGGTGTCCTGCACCTGCGCGCGGATCTGGCGGATGCGCGACTGGATCGCCTCGTCCGAGCCGGCGCCTTCGATGATCGTCGTCATCGAGGCGTCGGAGACCACGCGGTGAGCGTGACCCAGGTCCGCCAGTTGCGCGTCTGCCAGCTTGCGGCCCATCTCGGCGGTGATGAACGTCCCGCCGACGAGGATCGCGATGTCCTCGAGCATCGCCTTGCGGCGGTCGCCGAAGGAGGGGGCGCGCACGAAGAGCGGGTTCAGGTTGCCGCGCATCTTGTTCACGATCATCGTGGAGAGCGCGTCGCCCTCCAGACCCTCGCAGATGACCATGAAGTTCTTGGTGACCTGCACCACCTTCTCGAGCAGCGGCAGGAGATCCTGGATGCTCTCGATCTTGGCGTCGGTGATCAGGATGTACGGCTCGTCCAGCGCGGCCTCGGCGCGGTCCGGGTTGGTGACGAAGTACGGCGACAGGTAGCCGCTGTCGAGCTGGAGGCCATCGACGACCTCGACCTCGTAGTCCATGCCGCGGCCGTCCTCGATGGTGATGACGCCATCCTTGCCGACCTGCTCCATGACGTCGGCGATCAGCCGGCCGATCTCCGCCTCGTTGGCGGAGATGGACGCGACCGCCTGGATCGTCGCCTTGTCCTCCACCGTCACGGCCATCTTGCGCAACTCGGCGAGCACGACGTGCATCGCCTGCTCCATGCCGCGCTTGAGGAACATGGCGTTCGCGCCGGCGGCGATGTTGCGCAGCCCCTCGTGGAACATCGCCTGCGCGAGCACAGTGGCCGTCGTGGTGCCGTCACCGGCGACGTCGTTGGTGCGGATCGCCACCTGCTTCACGAGCTGGGCG